>Ga0228650_1000590_pt1 | contig 13619 bp, 3 predicted proteins | sample 62DmetaG_FD_183171 | JGI IMG/M metagenome (GOLD analysis project Ga0228650, IMG submission 183171) | Seawater microbial communities from Monterey Bay, California, United States - 62D | ecosystem: Environmental > Aquatic > Marine > Coastal | place: USA: California | collected 2016-10-28
CGCGGCGCGCGGCGAACGTCGCGGGGCGACATCGCGCGCGCGGCGCGGCGCGGCGAGGCGCGAACGGACGCGAACGGACGACGCGAGAGACGCGGTGATTTCGAAACGCGCTTCGACGGAAACGGAACGGCGCGACGACGCGATGGCGCGCGACCCGAGGGAGATGACGGGAGAGGTGGCGCGCGTCGTCATCGGTGGGGACGTGTTCCAGGTGAACGACGCGGTGTTGGTCAAGGCGCCGGGGGCGAACGAGCGGTACGTGGGGCGCATCGTGAGCGTGGCGGTGGAGAACGGGGCGGTGAAGGCGCGGTTGTGCTGGTATTATCGACCGCAAGAGACGCGAGGGGGACGGAAACGGTTTCACGGGGTGAAGGAGTTGTTTTCGAGCGATCACTACGATTGGGTGAGCGTGAACACGATCGATGCGAAGTGCGAGGTGTGGTCGCTGCGGGAGTATCAAGAGCTCGAGGCGGTGACGGAGTTTGATTTTTACGCTCGGTTTTTGTATCGAAGCTCGCGGGGGGAGTTCCGACCGGAGAAGGTGCCGGTGTTCTGTAAGTGCGCGGAGCCGTATAATCCCGATCGGTTCATGGTCGAGTGCGATCAGTGTAAGGATTGGTTCCATCCCGAGTGCGTCGACGAGACGAAATCCAGCGCTTCGCAGCTCGACGTTTGGCGGTGTTCCGACTGTCGATTGAGCAAGATTACGGGCGAGGTTTGAAACGCGAAATGAGCGCATCGAATAATTGATTGTACGAATGAAATCGCGCGCGCGGCACCGTCGCTGAGCACGCGACGGGCGCGCGACGCAAACTTATAGCAAGACGGCGCCGTTCACCCTTAGATAATTCGAGTAGCACGAAGCAACTCCATCGCTCGAATTATTGGGCTTAGCACCCAGCACACCAGTATTGGGCTTAGCACCCAGCACACCACCGAAAAATGGCACGTCTGAAATATTCTATCGCTATATCACAATGAATCCGTGCGTCGATCGCCGTCACTACTCGTAACCTTCGCCGATTTCGATGCCTGCGTCGATGAGTGCGTTCCCAGTCGCTTTCATTCGCGCGGCGAACTTGCACGCCGCGCGGAGCTTTGCCATGCGCAAACGCTTCAAAAGCTGCTTGGCGAGGTGCGCCACGCGAGGGTTGCGCGAGTTTTGCAAATAATCAACCACCTTAGTGCCGTCCTCGACAATCATGATGGACTGATTTCCGGGCGATAACATCAAGTTGGATAACGCGGTGATGGCGGCGGTTTCCGAGCGCACGTCCCCGGTCCGAGCGAGCTGAATGATCCATTTTAACGCCCCTTGCTTGCAAAAGCGCTCACCGTTTGGCTCGTACAGCGCTAATTCTGCGATCGCGAGCGCGGCGAACCGCTTTACTTCCTGCTGCGGACTGCGCAACATGAAGATGCACGCCTGAATGGCGCCCGTTTTTCCGGCGAGCGCGCGCAAATCGAAATTCGACGCCAAATTTTTCAACCCGAGCGCGGCGACTAATTGCATCTCCGCCATATCGATTCGTTCCGACGTGTTCATCGCAATCGTGCAAAACAACTGAATGGCGCGATACTTGACGAGCGTCTCGCGCAAATCCTTGTTGCGCGCCATGTGCGCGATGACGAGCGCCGCCGCCAGCTTCCGAGCCGGAATCTTATCTCTCGAGAGTTCGAACAAAAAAGGCACGTAACCTTTTTTCTCCATCAAATTACTAAATTCGTCGTTCATCGCCAAACGCGCGATGGCGATGAGCGCCCACTTCTCCGTGTCCGTGTCGTCCGTCTTATCGACGAAGTCGAGAAAGTTTTTAATCAATTGCTCCGGCGCCTTCGCGCTCATCAGCGACGCCACCTCGGGATCATCCGCGATTCTCGCGAACGTCACCACGCAATTTCTTTTAACCCTCACCCCTAACCCCTTTTCCGTGATCAGCGCCGTCATGCTCTTATCCAGCCCCTCGTCGCTCGCTAAAAACCGCGTATCGTCGTGATTCACCAGCGTCGTCAGCGCCCCGCTCGCCGCCACCGCGCGCTCTTTATCTTTCCCCTTGATCGTCGCCACGCACAGTTTAAACATCTCCTTCGTCGCCAGCGCCGTCGCGCAATCATCGTGCAGCGCCAGCGTCTGCACCAGCCCGAACGCCGCGATCTGCGCCTCTCGCTCCTTAAACTCGCACAGCCGCGGCAGGCTCTCCCTCAGAAACGTCCCGCGCGTCCTGTGCGTCAGCTTCCCCCACGTCGTCTCCACCTCTCCCGCGATCGCCGCTCGAAGCGCGCGCATCTGTCGCACCAACTGTCGCATCTTCCCCGTCGATCGCTTCCATCCCGCGATGTCGTCCATCATCGCGTGCACCTTGGCGTCCGTCATCGCTTCGTCCACCGTCTCGCGCGCGCACGTCACGAACGCGATGAACGCGCGCACCGCGCGCACCATGCGACGCCGCGCCACGCGCATCGCGAGAGTCTAACTAGCGTTCGTCTCTCAGCGTTCTTCGCGTATCCGCGTTCCGTGCGCATCCGCGTCGCGCGGTGCCGACGCGTCGATCGTTCGCGCATCCAACCGTCGTAACGGTCGAACGACATCGCGAAATCGACGCATCGCGACGCGACGACGCGATGTGGACGACGCGGGAGATCGACGGCGTCGCGCGCGCGCTTCGCGAGGTCGCGGACGCGCTCGCGGAGGCGTCGAGCGAGGCGAAATCGAGGGACGCGCGACGCGCGCGCGACGACGACGACGACGAGGACGATGGACCGGCGCTCGGCGCGGTGCGAGGGGCGACGCTGGCGGGGAACTGCGCGGTGAAGCTGCGAGAGGCGCTCGAACGCGTCGAGGCGCACGCGGGGGAGGCGTTTCGGGACGTCGAGGGCGCGACGAAGGCGGCGGCGAGAGGGAAAGCGAGGGGAGGGGAGGAGGGGGAGGGGGACGACGACGACGGGGAGGACGACGCGTTCGAGGATATGTTCGATAAGGATGGGAAACCGCGGCGGGGGAGCGCGCCGAGGCGGGGACACACGCTGCCGGGGATGAGCGACGCGCTCGGGGAGCTGCGCGGAGTTTTGCAAAAGGTGGGCGTGAAGAGCGCGGCGGCGGCGGCGGAGGCGGCGGACGATCCGACGAGCTCGGGCGCGGAGGCGGATGGCGAGGCGAGCGAGGTGGAGAGCGAGCGACGCGCGGTGCGCGAACCCGTGGTCGCGGCGCCGCCGCCGGCGAAGGCGGAAAAACCGCAGTGGATGGTTGAGTTGGCGGCGAAGAACGCGGCGAAGCGCGCCGCGCAAAACTCGAGCGACGCGCGATAGCTCGAATCGCGAACGCTTTGCGTGTCTAAATTCCACCGCTATCTACTAATGTTCTACTGCCTGTACTAATTTTGTTTCGCGTTGGCGTTCACGAACGGCGAGAGCGCGCTCGAAAGCCAACGCGCGGCGTCTTCGTCGGCGCATCGCACGACGATCGACGTCGGCGTCGCCGCGTCTTCGCCGCGGAAAGTCTCATCGACGTCGTGGAATGATTGATCCTGTTCTCGATGCATCCACCCGAACGCGAATCCATACGCTCGAGCGAACACGCTTTGCGTCTGTGCGAGGGACACGCGCGTCGATCGCTCCGCTCTCGCGGCGTACACGGAGACGCGATTCCCGTCGCGAAGGACGCCGGAGATGTCCACAAATCTCACGCTCGAGCGCACGTACGGCGCGTTGACGTCCGATCGATGAACGACGAGCAGTTTCCCACCCGTCAAAACACACATATCGTGCGACGGCCACATCAACGAAGCGGCGGCGACGAATCGTTCTCGTTTTTCGCTCGAAGCGAGTTTCGCGAGCGTCTCCCTGCCGATGGCCTCTATGAGATGGTACGGCCGTATGGGGTCCATGTATGACGTGGGAAGCGGGCGACGCGGGCGCATGTACTCCCCTTCGAACGTTTTCGCCGCCGTGAAAAGTCGAAGTCGCCTCGCGCTGAGCTCGGCGCCATCCAGAGCGGCGGCTAAAACGCGCGTCAACGCGCTCATCAAGCCGATGACGGAGCCTTCAACCAACCCTCTCACGCCGGCCAGTTCCAGGCCATGCAGTGGTCCATCGATGACATCGAAGACGACGCGACCGACAGTGTCAAATATGCGCGCCACAAACGTCACCGTCGCCTGCTTCTCGAGATCTTCGACCGTGCCGAGTCTTCTCGGTCGAAGCGAAAATCGCCGACTGGCTTGGGCGACTTCCAGCGCTTCGAGCCAACCATCGACGACGTCACGCGCTTGCGATAGCGCCGTCTCTCCAGAATGCGCAAACGCAGCTGTGAGTGCCATTATTACTCGTGGCAACGCGGTTGTCGCCGAACCTTGATGCATCTCATCGAAAGCTTCGATGATTTCATCCCAAAGCCGGCGCGGATCGCCGAGTAAGGAGTTATGCGCCCAAAGAGAACCGGCGACGATGACGGCTTCCCTAGCGAAATGACGCGCGGCCATCATGCTGACATCTGCCGCCATGAGTGACGGCTGGTTCATGTGAAAGCCTCGCAGTCGCAAATTCGCGCGATCAACGCCGGCCAACGCTCGTACGGCGACCGGTAATCCGGGTAAACGAGAAAACGACAGGACGAGCTCGACATCGTTTATGATGAGTTCTTGTAAGTATACGGACGTAAGCGCGCCCACAGTTTCGCCTTCCAAGCTGCGCTTACGTGCACCGTTCGCTTTTATCGTCGGTTTCGCAGGAGGCAAGAGCAACTCTGCGTGACGGACGCACGGCGCGATGGCGCGCGGCACGGATTCAATCAATTCATCGTGTAAATCGACGAATGCTGGCGCCAAATCAACCTTCAACGAACGTATGACGGGTAATCCATTCAACTTCTGCACCCATCCGTGCACGTGCAACTCGAGTGCCTCTCGGGCGCTTTGATGCCGCTCGGGTATGGCTAACACGATTGGTCGTTTCGCTTTGCTGCTTGTGTGATCGACTCGTGCGCTGTGCACGCGGACGGCGCTCTTGAACTCGGAACCGTCCGCGAGCACCTTTACCGTAATACCACTCACGCGTCCGTACAGCAACTCTTCGTGTCCATGGATCGCACTCACACCAATCCAACCACACTTGAACGACACGTTGACGGGGGCTCCGGGGCGTTGGGGCGTCTTCGTCGATAGTCGCGGGCGCTCGGGCGTATCTGCGACGCGACTGCTCAGCGCGTCTTCAATGATGACAGAGCACATCGGTCCCTCTCTCGTTACCATCACGCGCAAGCACCGCTTGTCTGTCGTCACCACGCTATACGACAGAGTGCGAGTGATGTCAAGCGAAATCGGTTCGCCCAACGAAAGATCGCCGTACCCAATGACGAGCGCGCGAGGAAGAGACGAGTCTTCAATCAGTCGCTCTTCGCTCTCCTTGGGCGCGAGCGTCACACGCGCATCATCGGCACCGAGCTGGTGATACCAGATTGACGCGTTCGAGTGGTTCTCGATGGAATGCATTCCGAGCGCGCCGTCGATCTCAGTCGGCCGCGCGATGCGAATGTCAAACGTTCCGTCGTCGTTTTCTAGAATCGAGACCGTGATAGTTTCCGTGTGCAACGTACTATCTCCGCCGAGGTGACGCATCTTCAGTATAGAAGCAGTATGCTCAGGCACATGCACTGGCTTGGACCATTCGAAAACTCCCTTCTCCGGTCTGAACATGATCACTTTGGGCACCTTGGAGCGCATGTCAAACCAACGCAGCGGCGTCGCCGAGCGGGGCTGCAACAAATCCACGCTCTCCGTGCCGCCGTGTCGGATCCAAACGGCTTCGTCTAGCGTACTTTTGATGAGAAACTTTGGTCGTATCATGATCTTTGCCGTCTTGCACAATTTATCGGTCGAAACCATGGAAGCAGTCACGACGAATACATGCTCGCAAACATCTGAGCCGGCGTCTGAGGGTAGCCTGATTTCAATCGGCAGACCCGTCGGATCGATCCTAAAAGGGCGACTCCACGCGCTTGAAGACTTGAGCCGAATACGAATCCGTGGACGCCGTTTGATTGACTTGCGCCAATGCGCTGAACTACCGAGAACGGTCGCGCGTTGATCCAGTGAATCCTCGTCGTCGACGCCGTAGTCCACGCCGTGGTCCGTCGATACCGTCTGGCGTCCGGGCGTTGATGGCGTGAGAAGCGTGACCGAATCGGCATTCAATCGCAACGACGACTGTCGCATCAACAACGGGCTTGTTTGTGACAACACATTCGTCGAAGAACTCATACGTCGAAGAGACGGCAAAGCTTGATTCTGCGCAAGTCGAGCGAAAGGAGAAGCCGGCGCCGGGGGAGTCTCAAAGTTCTCAGCGTCTTCTATGAAGAGACGGTTCGGAAGCGGTGAGTTCGTTCCTTGGCGTTCTGCATCGGGGTTTGACTCGAAAACTTCGATTTCACTCTGCACAGACTCCTCCATCTCAGTGCCATAGAGCATGTCTTCGAGCACGATGGCGCAGGATGTTGAATTCAGCACGACGAGTGGCGCGGCGCAGTACAAGGTCCGTGACTGCGTCGCTTCATCGATGTAAAACGTAAAGCGCAAGGAAACGGCTTGTGAAGACGATTTGTCACCTCCGTCGTGAATCCTTTTCGTATCTCGATCAACATGGTAAATCTCACCGTTTGCCTGACACTTGGCGTTTTTCAAAGCCATCGTGTATTCCGGCACGACGAGCTCTTCGCACGGCGCATATCCAACGATTTGTGCAGATACCGAAGCAGACCAAGTGGGGTGAGAGGCTGTGAATAAAGTCGACTCACCCGGATTCACCACATGTGACTCTATGCGCGCATCATGGCCAAATGCATTCCTAGCGCGGCAAGTGACCACCATCTGCAGCGGTAGCGTGTTGACAAATTTCAGCGGCGCGCTCAGCGCCAGCTGCACGCGTTTGAGTGTCTCGTCGCGAGTCACCGTGAACGCACACGTGTACGGATCAGACGAAGCAATACTATGTTCTTTCGTCACCGAACAAAGCGATGCCTCGATAGCATCTTCTTTCGCGACCAAATCAGAAAACGCGACAAAGGTACTCCAATTGTGACGACGTCGCCAGAACGCGTCCCCAAAGGGTGAGCGTGGAGTGGCGTTGGTTTTCGAACGATGGAGCGGGCTGAGGAAAGGTGACCCAGCGGAAGCTTCAGAATCATCCACCTCATCCACGGAGATTTCTCCAAAATCTTCATCCGGCGACACCACGCGCCATTGCACGTTTTTAGCTAAGCGCAGGGGTATCGGAAGCCACACACTTTCGCCGGGAAGTATCGGGCCGAAAATCGTCGCCGGCAGCGTCGCACTTTGCTGAAAGCACATCACGATCGGGGCGTTCGTGCCATTCAAAATTGCGACGTCCGAACGAAGCAATAGTTCATATCGATTCACCTTGTTCGAGCAAGGGCCGATCTCCGCGATGACACGCGCGCAGGAACCGTCCACCATCTGTGCTTCGTATTCCAGCAAGCTCGTCTCCTCGCCAATGGTGTCGAGAGAAATTGCCTCGTCTATGTCGACCTGGATGTCTTCAAATTCGAGCGACACGTGAGGAACGCGTTCTTGCGTCGATTCCGATCGATGGCGCACGCTCGCGCCGTCATCTTCATCGTCATCATTGATCGGCGATGCCCAGTACGAGGCCCCTCGCTCTATGACGCGGTTGGTTTTGCACGCACGATTTTCCTCGCGCCGCTCAAAGTGCATAACGTTTGTGTCACCCGCGATAGTTTTACCCGCCCCGGCGGACGTGATTTCGCCACCACGAACTAACGTGAGCGCATAAGCGACGTTGAATCCAGTGGCGTTCGTCATCTGATAAGTGCAAGGTCCAAAAGTCGTCGACTGTTCGAGATCCGCGATGGGCGCTTGCGCCGCTTGCGCGATGATTTGCGTCTTGAGAAGCGCTTCGACGACACTATGCGACATTGTTATTTCGATCCCAGCCGCAACGTTGATGTTGACACTCTCAAATAGAAACTCTGGCGTGAGCTTGATTGACGTCGAAACGCGCATGGGTTCAAGAATGGGTTCCCAAGCCGCTTTCACTGGATGCAAGTAGTCCATCTCTACATCCATCGATGCGCTTCCATCCACGCCAGAGCTCGAGCTCTTAACATCAACACGCGCGTCCGTCATCATGACTTGCAAAACTGGCACAACGATGTGGACCTGTGCGTGTTCCAGGCACGCACTCATGGACTCTACGTTGATGGAAAGATCGAACTCGTGTGGGCTTGAACTCGAGGGCAATTGATCATACGCCTCTATGGCGTTCAAAGTTGCCGGTTGCGCGAGGATCAGCGCCGAAACTTCTTGTATCAAGTGTAAAGAAACTTCGTTTGCGCGTGCGCGCATCTCATGTACAGTAACGTCCATTTTCGGCACGACTTTGCGCGCAAAGTGTTCAGGAGATGTGGGCGGCAAAGTCATTCTACTCGAAAGTCCAATAACTTCGGCGAGCGTAAACATGATTGATGAACCTTCGAGATCATCTTCATCCTTGCAGTATCCTGTCTCAAGCGTGAACTCATCCAGTGTGAACGTCGCATCGACGCAAGATCCCGCAGTGAACTCATTCAAAGTACCCGATTGCCGAGTCTTCAAACGTACGATACGCAGCGGCGCATGGCGCTCGCTCTCTGAACGCCAAGGTAGTTGTACTGTCCAAGTTTCCGTGCGAAAGTTCGCAGACACGAGAGTTAAAGACAAAGGTGATATCGATGGTGCAGATGTCGTTGTCGACGCGGTCAACACAGGCATTGCCTGTCTCACGCCATGCAAGACACTCGTTCCCGCAATGATGTACGGCGCGTTGAACTCGACATCGCCTTTCCCAATGAGCAACTCGGACTTTACTGAGCCTTGGGCGTACATGGCATCCATTTTGACAGCCGCACCGGACTCACTCGATATATGAAGCAACGTCGTCGGGTGTTCGATACTTTTGCGTGTGCAAACTTGCAGATCAATAGAGTCCACTCGTAATTCAGCGAGATGGCCGTCTTCTCGCGGACTCGCGCGCCCCGTCACGTCGAAAAACGTCAACGAAATTTCATCCGCTTCTCTAGCGCTCAACCTGATTCGTTTCACATTCACGTCGACGGAAGGAATTGAAAACACTTTGGCGTCAGTGATCCCAGGAGAAGCTATAGGTGAACTCTTAGTCAGAGAGGGCATCTTTGGAATCGATTCCGAGACGACGACCAGTCGCCGCACGTCTGTGGGGGTAATTTCAGCGCCAATACTCCCCACCTGCACCTTCGCCGCGTTTGAGGCGCTCCCGAAAGAATGAGTAAAATGTACATCCTCGACATCGAGTAATGAAGTAGAAAACTCGGCGTTGAGAATAGAGAGTAACATTCTAGGGAGCTCAAGTTCCACGTGCGAGGCATTGCCTCGAATCTCCATGGCACGCGTCGTGAGCGCAACCGCTTCCTTTTCGCCCGACTCTTCAAAGAGCTTGAACGACATGGGTTCAATGGAGCCGTGTAAAAATAGTGACAACGAGTCTGCGATATCGAACGTCGCTACACAACTCCACGCCCTGTCGAACTCACCACGGACGGAACGACTCTGAATAGGGCTCGCGACGTGCAGACGTTCACCAAAGAACTTCTTGACGTCTTTCGTAAGGCGGGCAAACTCTGATAGCGTTTCGAGTACATTTTGCGTAACTCTTACGTCGATGGCTCCCAATTCGATCGTACCCGCGATTCGTGCGCAGACGTGAGCTTTCAGTATAGAGTCCTTCGGCGAGCATCGCACAATTTCTGTTTGCGCCGAATCAGCGTCCATGTGCACGCCAGATACCGTACCTACGCTTGATTTCATCCTCCAATCGTCGCTCGAACCCTTCGTGGCGATACTGATGTCCGTGACCGTGTAATGCATTCGGCCTGATGCGCTATTCAAATTCAGCGCGATCTTTTCTAAGTTGAATCGAAGCCCAGAATCCACGGCGAAGGGCGTCGAACTCGCAGTTGTCTGTACAGAGACGTCTGCAAAGGCTTGGACCACGTGAACCACCGCCGCGACGCTTACCGGATCGAAGTTGAGTTCGATCGGTTCCAAGTCTACCATCGTCACATCGGAATCGAATATTGTCGCATCGTTCACGACAGTAAGTTTCACTCCTTCAGCTATAGCAGCGGAGGCGTTTGCCGCGGTCATCCACGCGCCGTCGACGTGTGCGAAACTACGAGTTTGCAAAACAAATTCAGACAACTCTTCCAGGGCGCGCCACGCTTCCTTTGCATCGTAAGCATAATCCATCATCGCTGAAGCTTCGTCTACCAATCGATCAAACGATCCATCATCGCGTGATCGCGAACCGTTTTCCTGGCAAAAGACAATCTTTTCCGCGCCAAACGCCAACGCAGCCGACGTCTCCACATCGATCGATGGCGGTGCAGTTTGAGCGGGTACGACAAGTAAGGGTGAATCGATCTCAACGAGCACAGGTATCGCTTGTATCCCGTCGCCAAGGAGCTTGATCATCTTCAACCTGCACTCTGGCGAGCGATTGTTCAACCCCAAAGTCGCTCTTCGTAGTGCTTGCCAGTAAGGTCCATCTCTGATACTCGCGAAACCCGCGAGCACTTTGGCCGTTGACGGTCGAATAGCCATACCGTGTGGCGCCATCTTCACGTGCACGTTTACGAGCACGTCCAGCGTCGCGCACGCACTCGGATTCAACTTGATCGTAACCGCTCGCTCGCCATCAGTTTCTCGAGACCAAATCATATCCTCAGCAACACCCGAGCTCGAGTCCTCAGCGTGCACGCGATCGACGTGTATCTGCGTCTCACTGACGACACCTTCGTCATCGGCGAAGAGAGCACCATGCGCCAGTGATATGTTATTCGCCGTGAACCGTAATCGATTCTCCGCCGCGTCTCGAATCGTCATCGAGACGCCGGGAATCTCCACAGATACTTCTGGCTCAAAGTCACCGACTGATTCTGATGCCGACGCATATTTTGATGACACGTTGACATAGTTGTAAGCTTTGGAGATGTAACTCGTGCTCTTGGCATAGAGATAGCTCGTGAGACTCGTTGACGTCTGTTTTGACTCTGGCATTCTTCTTATCTGCTCCGCGGTCTCCTCCGCATCATCGCCGCTGGTGTCGAATATATCCGCGGCGCTGTATGACGAGTGATACGAAGGAAACATGCTATCCATCATATCATCTTCTGTCTCTTGAAGACTCGCCACCTTGCGCTCGACAAGCGATGTGATGAGCTCAACGTCATCCGCCGTGAGCCTCGTCTCAAACTTTTGTAAATGTTCAGGCATCGTGATTCTCTGCCCACGTTTGCGCTCGACGCACACCTCGACGTACGCCTCGAGCTGTGAGCGCCCATGTCTAAGTCTATCTAGCATTCGAGCGCGATGGTGCTCTCCGCGCGGCACCGTCGCCCTGACGGCGTATCTCCACCAATCGACGGGATTCTTCGTCTTTGGTCTACGTTCGCCGTGCGCTCTTCTCTTCGTCCACATATCAATCTCATCGCGCACCAAAAGCAACATCTGCGCCTGCGAAGCGCTAATATTCGTTTCTAGAACGTCTCGAACGTCTATCTTCGCGACGTATTTCGATGCCTTCGGGCGAAGGAATCTCGCGCGCCGCGCGCGTTTGCGCAAGTGCACGTCCATTCGCACGCGACCGTTCGGTCCCACGACATCGTGCTGCCCCGACGTCTCACCATCATCCACGATGAGCGACAGTCCTGTTATTTCGACGCGCTTCATCGCGTCTCCGCTGAACGACGCGTCGCCCGCGTCGTCGTCGTGCTCGGAAGTCTTTGTTTTCTTTCGCTCTGGCTCGCCGTCGTTCGCGTCCTCGTCATCCTCCGCTGACCGAGCGCTCGACGTCTTCCCTACGCTCTTCATCGTAAACCGCTCGATGCTTCCTCGCAATCGCCCGACGTCACCCTCCCGCCCCGAACCCGTCGCCTTCGTCGCGTACGTCGCGCTCGCGCGTCGACACTCCACCGATAAACGCTCAAACGCCGCCGCGAACCACGCGTTGGACCACGCCGACCCTTTCACCATCTCTCGCGCGTGCGTCTCCATCGCGCTCGCGATGTGTTCCATCGCTTTCTCCCTCGCGTCCCGTCGTTCGCGCAGCGCATCCGAGTCGACCCCATCACCCGAGTCGTCTTCGTCTTCTTCGTCGTCGTTCGGCGCCTCCGCCTCGACGTCGACGCCTTCCACGCGCACCCGAAGCGTCTCCTCTCGCTTCCCGAACACCGCGTAGTGCACGTCGATCGTCTCGATGCGCACTCGCGTGAGTTTTATCCCCAGGTTCAGCTCGCGATTGAGCGCGTCGCAGTTCACGGACACGTTTCGCAGCGAAAGTTTTCGTCGCAGCAGGGCGATGCGCAGGGTGTCGGAATTGACGCCGTCGAGGTAGCGATTGAGCGCGCGCGCGAGCAAAGGCGCGAGTATGGTGTGCGCGCCGATCATGTGCGTCGATCGTGCGCCGCGCGCGCGGCGCGTGCGGCGCGTGCCGCGCGTGGCGCGCGAGAGAATGACGAAAGCGAAAAGTTCGTTGGTCGAGCGCGCGACGCGACGGGACGGGACGGGACGCGGCGATGGAATAACATGAATGAATTACATCACGAAGGCACGGGCACCGCGCCTGGGACGCGCTCTGCGTCTTCGTCTCCGGGCGCCAACGCCTCGTCGATCTCGCGATCGCTCACGGGCGGCGGCGATTTGCCCTTGGCGACGTCGTATCCTTTGCGGCGCTCGCGCGGCGCGGGACCGGTGGATACGATGGAGTACGCGGCGTTTAAGACGTCGTATCGCGACGTCGTGAGCGTGCGGTTGGCGAACACGGCCGCACTGAGTCGTTTGGTGAAATCACCGCCGGGCATTTTATCGCCCTCGTCGATGTCGATGTCTTGCATGCGAACGTCGAACGCGTTGTCCACCAAAGTCAACGCGTAGTCGGCTTGCACGACTTTACTCGTCGGCCCGTTTCCTCGCAATTCTCCCGTGCGCACGATGGTGAACGTCCATCCATCCGCGACACCGCCCGGTTTCACCGTTTTCGCCGCGCGGCGGCGTATCATGTCCTCGCACGCGACGCAATCGTCCAACGGCGCGCCGCCTCGAAACGTCTTGCGATTCATATACTTGAACGGATCGACGTCTCGCCGTTCGACGCCGATTCTCGACATCAACACCACGCGCCGCAATCTCGGGAACCGACCGCCGTCGATCGCCTCACAAAACGTCTCCACGCACGCCTTGAGCTTCTTCGAGCTCTCCTCCGCGAATATCACGCACGTCGTTCGCTCGCGCGTCGCCGTCTCGCCTCCCAGCGTCTCCCCGAGCTCCGCCGTCTCCACCCCTTGTTCGTCGAGCATCTCCAGCGTCTTCGCGTGCGGGTACACCAGCGTCGTCGATCGCACGTCTCGCGGATTTCGCACGCCCTCGAACGCCTCGCGCGGCAGCGCCGCGACGACGCGCACGTCGCTCGACTTTTCGTTTCGCTTCAGCTCGACCGCCGACGTTTGCGCCAGCCGTTCGAGCGCGCCGGTGACGACGACGACGTCGCGCGCGGCGTCGAGCGCGCGCGGCGAGACG
>Ga0228650_1000591_pt1 | contig 13603 bp, 18 predicted proteins | sample 62DmetaG_FD_183171 | JGI IMG/M metagenome (GOLD analysis project Ga0228650, IMG submission 183171) | Seawater microbial communities from Monterey Bay, California, United States - 62D | ecosystem: Environmental > Aquatic > Marine > Coastal | place: USA: California | collected 2016-10-28
AATTTAGATAATTTAATAAATAATTATACTAATAATATAAATACTAAAAGTAATAGAATAAATACTTTAAATAGTCAAATTAATAGTCATCAAAGTGAAATAGATAAAAAAAAAAGAACAAATAAAGATTTAATAAATAAAATAAATAATTTAGTAAATGCAATATCAAATTTAAAAAAATATAGATATGAATTTAATTCAAATTATGCAAATTGGTATAATCATCAAAATGAAGCAAAAAGAAGAGGAGGTAATTTAACTACAATAATGAATAAAAAAGAATATGACGAAGTTAGACGTATTTCAGGATATCGTAGAATATTTATAGGTGCAATAAGAAGATATACACCAAGATGGTATTCAAGATGGTTAAATACAAATAGAAGTTTTAGATTAGGTTGGCAATGGATTGCAGATTCAGGTAATTTCAATGTATATTCTAAATTTGCAGGTGGAGAACCAAATAATTGGGGAAATATTGAACCAGTTTTAGAGTTATATTCAAATGGATATTATAATGATATACCATGGTGGGTAGGTAGGCAAGCTGTATATAAAATACCAAATACTTCACATTTAGCTAATTTAGCTAATTTAAATAATCAAAAATCAAGTTTTACAGAAGATAAAAGTAATATTTTAAATGAAATTAAAAATTTAACACGGAGTAAAATAAATAAACTAAGAGAAATAAGAACATTAAACTTGAATATCATAGGTTTAAAAAGAAGTAGAAGAATAAGTAGAATTAAATTAACTGGAAATTTACGTAGATTAAATTATGATTTAAATGTAATTAAAGATAATATATCAGAACAAAAAGAAAAAATCAAAAATAATGAAAATATTATAAATAACACAGATCAATTTATTAGTGATCAATTACTTAAAAAAAGTCAATTAATAACAGAAATAAGAAATAGAAGAAAAGAATTAAAATTATTTTATGCAAATATTAAGACAGCACGTTTAGATGTAAGTTCTATAATAAAAAAATATAAATTAGAAGAAAATCCAATAAGAAAATTAAAAGATATAAAGAAAGAATTAAATCATTATGAAGTAATTTTTAATAAATTTAAAGAAACCCATAAAATTTATGTTCCATTATTTCATAAATTAAAAGAACTTAAAAAATATAAAATGGATAGTAATAAAGATGAATTAACAAATAGAAATAAAGTTTGGATTGAATTTAGAAAATCAGAATTAATAGATGAAAATAAAAAATATTGTGATAATTTAGAAAATATAAATTTTTTGGATAAAGTTAAATTTAAAGATTGTTTAGAAAAAAATTGTAAATTAAATAATTCAAAATGTTTTGAAGATGTATGTAAAATGAAATTAATAGATGATGAAGTAGTAGATACAGGTGACAGAATTTATGTAAATAATAAATGTTATCAACAAACTAAAAAAGATATTCCTTATTTATAAATGAAAACATATGTATTTTTAATAATATTTTTAATATTAATAATATTAACAATATTATTTTATAGTAAAACAGAATATTTTGCCGATTGTATTATACATATTAAAAATAATGAAAATATATGTAATTCAAAATATTCTGATAAAGGTGAATTACAATTGATATATGATAGATATATGAGTAATGATGTTGATGAAATTAGGAAAATTTATTTAAATAAAAAAAAATATAATATAAAATCTTGTCAATTAAAATTAGATAAATTATATCGTCCAGATAATTTAAAGAATAAAAAAATTATATTAGATAATAGTTTAAATACCAATATACCCGAAAGTACTTCTGAATGGGCTAATTGTCATTTTGATGATACTATAGATTTAAAAAATTTAAATGTAAAAAATAATAGAGTCTTATTTAATAATCCAGATTATGATAAAACAATAAAAAATATTTGTTTAAATTACGATAAATTAATAACAGTTCCGGATAGTAATGTTTTTAAAAAATTATTAAAAATTGAATGTTATATTAATGAAAATTTTAGTATTAATTCACCAAAAAAACCAGAAGAAATAAATATAAAATCAATAAGAATAGTTCATTATGATGGAAATAATATGGAAATCCAAGAAGATAATGAAGATTTTATAAATACATTTTTTACTTTATATTATAATATAAATGAATTTATATATATTCCAATAAAAAAAGAATTTAAATTTAAATTATTTAAAAATAATATATGTAATAAATATGTAGAAGATGATATAAGATTATCAAAAGAATTTGATATCGGTGAAATTGGTTTAACAAAAATAAAATTGTTAGATAATCCATTTAGTGATTTAAAAAGTCTAGAAAATGATAATTTTGCAATTAATAATGATTATACAATTGGTATTAAAGATAAAGAAAACATGGAAGAAATAATAAAAAATAATATTAATGATGTTAAAGATGATTTATTAAATAATACTAAAAATCGTTATGTTAATTGTAAAAATAAATTAAATTTAGAGAAAGTAAATAGTAATACATATTATTCAAAATGTGCAAAATCGATAAGAAAAGCGACAGGTAAAAAACGATTATATGGAGATGATAATTGTGTTTATTATGATTGTGACCATCATAAAATAAGATGTGATTTAACAAATGTAAATAAATTTATTGATAAATTAAATGATGTAGAAGATATTAATGATATAATGAATGATAAAAGTTTAAAAGATAGTGTAAAAGAAATTTCTGAAAAACCATATAATATATGTAAAGATAAATCAGATTATATTAAAGGTGAATTTGTTGATAATTTAGATAATATTCAAAAATATAGTTCTATAATTATGGATCAAAAATATAAAGATAAAGAATTAAGAAATTTTGATAATAAAAACTTAAAATGTGATTTTAGTTTATTAAAATATATTTCACAAGATAATTGTATTTATATTGAAATAAATTAAATATGATAGAATAAAATAAATATGAGTTGTACTAAAGGTTGTTCTGAACCGTTAAAAACAAAATCATGTCCAATGTGGATGGCAGATGGTAGAGTAACTACAGATTATAAACCAAGATGTGCTGTAAATGAAGAATTAAATCAGATATTACTAAATGAAAATAAACAAATAAGTTCATATAATTTAAGAATGTATTTACAACAAAATGCAGAAAAAGAAATGGAACGACAACGTAAAAATTCATTAAGAGATGTTGCAGATTGTGTGCCTTGTAGAAATATAGTTAATAATAATATTGTTCATCCAGAAAGATATGTAGTATCTTGTAATGAAGTTTCATGTTCTCGTAAAGAAGTTTCGCCATCTGGGTTAGGTGATGGTAGAAATTATAACTGAATATTATTTTTTGTATCATTCCAACCTAATTCAAATAATATTTTAGAACGATTATAATCCGTATATATAAAATCAATTAATTTAAATTTACGATTCCACATATTATAACTTATATCTATTCCTTTCTCAAATGTATTTTTTTTATTAAAATAACCATCTATTAATTTATGTTCCTTATATTTATAATAAAAACTATTACCAGATATTAATGGTATATATGAACTTATATAACATAATTCAATTAAATTATCCATATTTTCAAAATTGTCAAATACAATTTTTTCATAATTATTATATGAAGTTGTACTAATAGAAATTGGTATATCAAGATTTTTATGTTGATATCTTTTTTTTAATTTTTCTTTGGCATTAATAAGGAAGTAATCTAAATTAAGAGGTAAATAAATTTTACTATTTTTATCTATATTTAATATATCACATAAATTATCATAATTATCTAATTTATTTTCATAATGAAATAAAAGAGCACAAAAAGCGCCACCAGATATTCCACGTAATTTATAATTTGAAATATTATAATTGTGCTTTATATAACTAGTTATACCTAATGAATAAGGTAATAATAAACCAGTTGAATGAAAATTTAAAAAGATATATGATTTACTTAAAGTTACAAAAAACAATAATAAAAATAAATATTTCATATTATTAATAATAATGGATATAAATATTCAAGGAGATAAAGTGATAATTAATGGTAATATTAATAGAACATTTGTTAAAGCTAAACTTTTAGCCGCAAATCCAATTGATCGTATGAGTAATTATGCTGGTAGTGGATTACCATTTCCATGTTCGGATATTGCATTTGATAATACACCAAATATTCATCATATAAATACACCATCTTTTACAGCAACTTTTAGTTATCCAAATAGTTTTTATATGCCAAATGGAATTGATAAAGTTCTACCAACAATTTATTTAATTGTTGATGATGAAATTTATGAAACTAAAGTTCTTAAAGATCCATTACCATTAAAAACTTTAACTTATAGACAATATGAATCTAGAGAAAAATTTCATAGTTATAAACATCATAATTTACCTATTGCTAATCAATATGATGTTATGGTTGCTTATAAAGATATGAAAACTAAACAAAATATTAGTTAAATAATTCATTTTGAATTACTAATCTTTTAATATCATTTGAAGCTTGACTATGTGTCATTATTTCATATTTATTTAATTCTTTACACATAAATACCAAATATATATTTGGATCATAACTTATTATGTTTTTCAATTTATTTTTATAAATTAAATGGTCCTTATAAGAACATGGATATTTTAATAATTTTTCATTTTCTAATTTTACTTTTAAAATATCAATTTTTTCTTGTAATAATTTAATTTTATGTTCTTTAGATAAATGTCTGTTTAAAGAAATGGATTCATCAATAATAATCATATCAACATATGGTTCTTGTTTCCAATTATTATTTTTTAATTTTTCATAATAACGTAGATCAATCATAATTATTTATTTTAATATATTTATTATCATTTTTTTGATACACAACCAGATAATTTATAATTATCTGGAACATTTGATATTATTTTACCATCTTCAATATAAGCTGAACGATGTTTTTCTTCAGAAATTTTAAAAACACATCTTGTAACTTTATCTGGATTTATTAACAATGCTAATAATGATACAATTAAATTAAATGACCAATTAAAATAATAAATATATTTCAAATCTTTTATTTTATTTAAATGTAATTTTATTTTATCTCTAATAAAACTTGTTCTTATTACCATTAAATTATCATTTGGTATAGTTGGTTCTTGTAATGTTGAATTTTGATATTCTTTATTAAATATTAACTTATATAATAACTTAAATTGATCATCATCACTTATTTTTATTTCATTAAATATTGAATCTATTTTTTCATTATCTTCTGAAAAATTTGCTTTTAAATAATCTTTTATACCAAATGATCTATAAGGACAATATTGAGTTAATGTACAAAATAATAAATTATTTGCACGATTATCTAATATTTTAAATAAATCATCTTTTATTGGTTCTTCAATTAATACATCATCATTCATTTTTAATATATAATCAAATTCATTACCAATTTCTTCCCAAAATGTATATAACATATAATAATTTAAATTTCTTTCTTCTATTTTATCCCAATCTTTTGTAATATTATATTTTAAAGACTTATCAATATTATTATCAATAATTGGATTTTCTAATTTAATATCTTTAAAATTAATTAAATTTCTACAATCATTACGAATACCTAATAATATTTCTTCTTTATCATCTTTATTTAAATCTGTTGATAAAATATATACTGGATTTTTATATTCTGAATTATAATTTTTAAATAAAAAATATAATGTTAATTTAATGTGAGATTTTCGATTTCTTTTGGTATAAATAAAAATACCGTTTTTCATATTTATTTAAAATAATTGTCATACCTTTATGTAAAATGGAAGTATCAAATGAAAAATATAAAGATTTCGTATTTTCAAGTATCTCTGAAAATGAACAATATAAAAAAGTATTCATTGTTTCATTACATGATGATAAAGAACATATGAAAGAAAATATACCTTATGTTACTATTGTTTCTAACCGATATTTATTTAAACTTAATAATAAAGAATATTTTGTTCCTAGAATCATAAAGTATCTTTTAATTTTAGATAAAAAAAAAGATAAACTAATAGCTAATGATAAAATCTTAAAATTTTTAGATGATTATATTAGATTTTTATCTAAAATAGAAAGAATACTTTTAATATTACGTAGTGATATTAACAATCTTGATTTTTATATGTTAAGAAAAGCTAGTAAAATGATTGATATATTAGATATAATTATCTTTGAATTTAAAAATTCTATTGAATTTTTTATTAACAAAGAATATATAAAAAAATTAGATAATGTTCAATCTTTATTAGAAAGTGTTCGTAATTTAATATCTAATAAAGTTGTTTATTTAGATATATTAAATTCAAGAGTTTTAAATATTGTTTCTTTATCAACTTTACCAATTTTAGTTTTAATGACAATATGGAGTACTTCAGTTAATGAAAATGATAGTTTAATATCTAAAAATAGATATAAAATACTTTATCGTCTTACATTTGTTCTATCATTTACTATAATTTGTGCTATTATTTATTCATATAGAAAAGATTTTACTTAAAAAATCTTATTCACATTTACCAGTTTTTTTATTACATTTATTAGTTGCACAATCAGAATCTACTTTACAATCTGAACTAAAATAATCAACACTATTCATACTAAAATATAAATAAACAGTTATTAGAGAAATTAAAAATGCTATAATAAATCCAAATAAATATTTAGAATCTAATTTTGTTTTAACCATCTTTTAATATATATAAAGATTTCTTTAAATTATTATAATAAATTATGTCAGATTTATTTACACCTAAAGATCTGCAAATAAAAACTCAAGAAGATATATATTGGTCTAACAAAGATATTTTAGATGAATTAAAAAAAATTAATAAAAATCTTCAAGTATTAACAGAAGAAATTAGAAATAATAAAACCCAACCTAATTTATTTGATCTATTTGGACAAATTCAACGCAATAAAGATGATGATTCTGATGAAGACGATGAAGATGATGAAGACGATGAAGACGATGAAAATGATGAAGAAGAAGAAGAAGAAACAGAAGAAACATCTAAAATTAGTGATGTTGATTAATCCATTTTAAAACAATTGGATGTGCTTGGAAAGCCATCTCATCTAAACTTATAATATTGATATTTTTTAAACTTTTACCTCTAGATAAAGCTGTATATGCTTGACCATATGAAAATATTTTTTTTCCAATATCTATTGATAGATAGTCTATAGTTGCACCTTGACTTTTATGAATCGTTATAGCATAAGCTAATTTTATTGGCATAAATAATATTTTTAAATTTTTTACATAATCGTTTGGAACATCTTGACTATATAAATTTATTTCATATATATTATTTTCAGTTTTTATTATTACTGATGCTTCTTTTATATCAATTATTATTCCTCTTGTTCCATTTATTAATTCATTTTCAATTGAAATATTCTTTGTAATCATTATTTGAGCACCAACGCATAATAATATATTATAATCTTTTAATTTTTCTAATAAATAATTATTAACTTTTTTATTATATGTTGCTAAAAATACTTTTGATTTACCTTTTAATTTATCTAATTCTTTTTTATTTATTAAATCAACATCAACATTATTTGGATATAATATTGTTGGTTTTATATCACTATTATTAAATGATATATTTATATTTTTCTCCAATATCTCATATATCTGTTTTGTCATATTTCCATATCTTAGTTTTGCTAAAATTAATTGAAATAATTTATCATTACTTTGTCTAACTATTTCTTTTAATTCAACAATTTTAGGATTTAAATTAATCCAAGAATTACTAGTAAAACAAAATGTATTAGAAACTGGTGGTAATTGAAAAAAATCCCCAACAAAAATAACTTGAATACCACCAAATTCTTTTTCATTTTGTTTAATTGTTTTTAAAATAAATGAAATTTCATCACATAATATATTATCTAACATAGAAACTTCATCTATAATTAAAATTTCTAAATTATATAATTTTTTATAAGTTGCATTTTTTCTTTTGATTAATTCTTCTGTATGTTTTTTTATATTTTGATTTGGTTTTAATCCAAAAAATGAATGAACAGTAGTTCCATTTATATTAATTGCCGCACAACCAGTTGTTGCAGTTATTCCTAATTTTCTATGTAAATTTTTATTTATGATATATTGTAAAATATAAGATTTACCAGTTCCTGGAGAACCAGTTAATAATACATTATGACCTTTTAATATAATTTCAATTGCATTTGTTTGACTTTGTGTTAGCATTATATGATTATTTTTCTTATTTATATCATTTTTTCTTTATTAGAATTAAAATATACCTGATGTAAAAAAAACTGGTATCAAAAATCCACAGTTCCTTCATAATTCCATAAAAAAAAAGAAATCAACAAAATACACGAAGTTTTTTATTAGTTAGAAGAAAGGTGAAAATAAAACTTCAAATTCCACCGGTTAGTGTCTTAACTAGACAAATAACACCAACTGTATCTACAAGTTTAACAGAAACACTTAAAAATACGAAATTATAACATATGTATCAAATAGCATGTAATAATTTTAATTTATGACATTTAGTCATTGTAATATATTTTGATTCATCATTTTCATATGAATCTTTATTATATTTATTTAAAATATTTTGAATATCATCAACTATATATTTCCAATAAATATAATCATAATTTTTATAATCTGGATTTTTACTAGTAAATCCATAATAATAATCGGAATCTTTTTTATATTTTAAAAAATATAAAATATTATTATATTTATCTTTAATTTTATAAAATAATCCCCATATTAACGGGGTTTTAATATCTTTATTATGAAAAATATATGTTTCTTTATATATCATTTATTTATATTTGTTAAAATTCTTTATATAAAAAATGATAAAATTATATAAATTTATTTCATATAATGTTCTGTTATAAATTTAATAATGGTTATTGTAATGACCGTAATTGCAAATTAGGTTTTCATAAAATATGTAAAAATAATCTTAAGTGTATAGATGTAAATTGTATATATGGGCACGGAACTTCTTTAATAAAAAGACATATTATTAATCATATATATAATAAACATCTAATTAAAAATGAAAATAATTTAGAAACTTGTTTTCATTCAATTAATTGTTTTAATGAAAATTGTAGTAAATATCATGAATTAGATAAAGAACATAGAATATTTATAAAAACTATATTGAATAAAAATATAACAGATGATATTTCAATAATGAGATTTGAAGATAAATATAAGTTTAATTTAAATTACTTTGATGATTTTTTAAATTGCAATTAAATAAATGATTGGTGGTATTCCAAGAAATCCAAATTCTCGCGTCCATAAACGTTCAACTGCGCTAAACAATGCAAATAAATCTAAAACAAATGCAATACCAGTAGTAACACAAAGAGTTACTGCAAATTTAAGTCTAGTTAATAAAAAAAAAGAAGAAAAACAAATAACTGCACTAAATAATTTAATTGAAAATTTAGGTTTTAATGAAAAAAAAACAAGAACACGTAGAACGGTTCAAAGATTAGTTCCAGAAAAATTTAAACAAAATACTGCTACTAATACTAGAACGCGTGTTAAACCTCCAGTAAAAAAAAAGAATCAATCCACAGTTAAAAAATCAGTTATAAAACCAGTAAGTGTAAAAAAAAAACAAACAACAACAGAAGAATTAAAAGAACAAGTCAAAAAAGAATTAGAAACATTTAATAAAAAATCAACTATAAAATATACTGTTGATGGTTTAATTGAAAGTTTAAAACAAAAAATAAGAAAATGTATAGACAAACCAGAAGATGCTTCTGAACAGTTAAAAAATAAAGAACAAGAACCAAAATATATATTATATTCCCAACATTTTAATTCTCTAGATAAAAAAACAAAAAAAAATGTTGAAGATATAAATAGATTAATAAAACAAATTGTTCATAATGAATATGTTACTTCTCAACAATATAGTGGTTTTAATCTAAAAATAGAAGATTGTTTGAGATATAATAGTATTAAAGTATTTTTAGTTGCTGCATTAAATCCTGGAATAAATTTCTTTTAATTTATCTTTACTTAAACTGATATTTTCATTATTTTTTTTTATATATAATCCATACTTACCATTATATAAATAACTTTCATTTTCTATTTTTTTTGGTAAAGAAATTAAAAAATCTATTTCTTTATCATTTAAATTTGTCTTTTTAAATTGATTTAAAAATCCATCTATACCAATATATTTACCATCTATAGTTAATATACATTTTCCATATTTTGTTTTTATTATTTTATTTTTTTCTACTGCTTTTTTTATATTCCTAGCTACTTCTATGGATTTATCAATTTCTTCATTAAAATGATTTAACATATTTTTATAATCAGTTTTACCTTCACCAATTAAATCTATTTGTTTTTCCATTATTTTAGTAGTTTCTTCTTGAATTATATATGTTGCAACTTCATTTAAATATTTTATAATATTTTTACCAATATTCGTATTTAAAATCATTTTATTATTTCCTTTTGTATATAGATCTAATGAAATTTCTTTTTCAATAACTTTATCTAAATTTCTTTCATATTCTAGACATTTTATTTTTTTTACTGGATTAGAACCATATGTAATATATCCTTTATTAAATAAATTATTTAATATTGTAGCAAATGTAGATGGTCTTCCTATACCACTTTTTTCCATTTGTTTAATAATAGTAGTATCATTATATAAAGATAATTTTTCTATTGAAGCTTCAGAATATAACTTTTTAATTTTACTTTTTTTTGGTATATCAATAACTTCTTTATCTATTTGTTTATTATCCAGTATTAAAAATCCAGTAAATTTTAATTTCTTTTTTGTTACAATAAATATATCATCTTTATTTTTTAATTTAATATCATATTGATCAAAAATTGCAGATGAAAATTGAGATGCAATACTTCTTTTCCAAATTAATTTATAAACTGGATTATTATCAACTTCTTTTATATTTATATCTGTAACTCTAATACATTCATGAGCAGCAGTATTTTCACCAAAAATATAATTACGTGGTTTAGAATATTCTGAACCATAATTAGTAATAATATATTCTTGTGCTTGTTTTTTAAAACTATTACTTACAGATATACTTGATGTTCTATGATATGTTATATTTCCTGCTTCATATAATGATTGTAACATTTCCATACATTTTTTACTTGGAATATTTAAAATGGAACTACAATCCATTTGAATTGATGATGTTATATATGGTGGTGGTGGATTTTGTAAAGTTTCTTTTATATCATAACTTATTTTATAATAATCTTCAATATTTATATCTTTAATTAAAGCATTACCAACATATATACTATTTAAAATATTATCAACAAAATCAGCTTTAATTTTATTTGTTTGATTAATTACCGGATTATTTATTTCATCTGTTTTTTTAACAATCATTGCTAAAATTGGACTCTGACATCTTCCCGCACTTAAAGTATTTTGATTAAAATTATTCCATAACAAAGGACTCAATTTATAACCAAAAATTCTATCTGCAAATCTTCTTGCTATTTGACAATTTACACGATTTAAATCTATATCATGCTTTCTTTCTATTGCATTTAATATCGCCGATTTTGTTATTTCACGAAAAATTATTCTATATTTTTTTATTTTATTACTAATAATATCTGAAATAGATTTAGCAATAAAATGTCCTTCATCATCATCATCTGAAGCAAGTAAAATATATTCACAATTTTTAGATAATTCTTTAATATTATTGATACTTTTTTGATTAATATTTTCATAAATACCAGTCCAGTTACTAAAATCAATTGACATTTCTGTTTTTTTTAAATCAATAATATGACCATATGATGCAGTACAAATATATGTTGTTTTTTCATTTGATAAAAATTTAGTTATTTTTTGTGCTTTTTTATTACTTTCAACTATTATTAACACTGTCATTTATAATCCTAATAATTTATAATCATTTTTTATTAAAAAAATCATTTATTTTTTTTATATTCTTATTGGATAGATCTTTTAATTTTTCTTGTAAAATCTTAAAAAAATCATCATCTTTACATTCTGCATTTATAATTTCAGTTCTTTTTATTTGTAATATCTTATTTAATTCATAATATTCTTTATTTTTACATATTGGATTATTAGATTTTTCATTAAAATATGGTATATCGTATCTAATAAATTCTTTTTCGATAATATCATTATTCATTATATCTATACCATATTTATTTAATAAATTATTATATATATCTCTATAAATTATATAATTATATGATGGACATTTAATTTGTCTTTCCTTATATGTATTAGTATTTGATGGTAAATCATCAATAAATATTAATCTATTAGAAATTATTTCATTTGTTGAATTATATTTAATACTCAATAAATCAATTAAACTCTTTAAAGATTTTTCATTTAATATAGTATCTTCTCTTGTAAAAATTGGTTTTGAAAATTTAATTTTACATACATTTTCAATATTTTTTACAATAACATTTGCCCATTTTGTAGTTGATTTTGTATTTATATAAAATAAACATGGTTTATAATTTTTTTTACAAAAATTTATAAAATCTATGAAATATGGTCTTAATAAACCATTTTGTAAATCATCTGAGTAATCATTAATATTTTTATTTTTACTTTTACTTTTATTTCTGGAAATAGTATTTAAATAATGTTCAGATGTACAATAACCAACATCACCTATTATAGTATTATCTATATCAAATACAAAAATATAAGGATTCATTTATTTAAGATAAATGATTTTTTTTTTAATTTATTCCATTCCTCTAATATTTTTTCATCTGAAATTAATTTTTGTTTTTTATTTTCTAAAAAATGATTCCATGAATTAATAATACTATTATTCTCTGGAATTTTAATAGTTAAATTACTCTTTTTCATTTCTATAACTTAATATAAAATAATATTTTTATATGAATATTCCTAATTTCCAAAAAGTTTTTAATAATAATCAAAAACAAATTTATGGATATCTTTATTCTGAAAAAATTGATACAAATACATTTAATAAATTGTTAAATGCATTTAATAATTGGAAAACTATTTCAGATAATGAAATTATTGAAATTAAAAAAATTATTACAAATTATGTTAAATTAAATGAAAATGTAAAAGGATTTACAACAAATGATTCTATTACATTATTTGATAATATGGATAATCATTATTATGCAGTTTTTAATAATAATAATATTGATATATGGTATATAAATGGTTGTTATGATGAAATATCTATTGAAAATTTTGAAGAATTAATATTTATGTTGCAATACTAAAAATGAATTGTATTATTCAAATATGTAGATATTTATTTTATAATTTTACTTTTGAATCTGAAGAATCTTTACTTTCTCAACAAACTTTAGAATATGAAAATTGTATAGATTCTTCACTTTCATCAATATCTGAAATATCTAATGATACTTTTGATAATTTATCAGATTAGTTATTTTATATACTAAAATAAAATGACTTACTTTTGTAAATATCGTCATATTTTCGGTAAAGAAAATGAAGGTGTTCATTCCTATCGGTTATTTGATATTGCTATTGTTGATTTAAT
>Ga0228650_1000598_pt1 | contig 13528 bp, 12 predicted proteins | sample 62DmetaG_FD_183171 | JGI IMG/M metagenome (GOLD analysis project Ga0228650, IMG submission 183171) | Seawater microbial communities from Monterey Bay, California, United States - 62D | ecosystem: Environmental > Aquatic > Marine > Coastal | place: USA: California | collected 2016-10-28
CGATTGCCTCCGTACGAAAACGAGCAGCAGTTTTTCAGTGTGGGCCTGCGCGGGGATCTGCGTGCCAAGCTTAAGGGAACACTGAAGGCGGGTTACCGTGAGAACGAAAGCAGTGCTACCAACCGCAAGACAGCCACGCTGGGTGTGGATGGCGACTTAACCTGGTCGTTGACCCCCAAATTAACCAGCCAACTGGCGTTGAGTCGCGATTTTGGCGCGGGCGGTGACGGTACCACCACCCAAGAATCGTCGATTGCGATCAACAATAATTACATGATCAACGAGAACTGGTCGGCACGTGCGAATCTAAAGTACTCGAATCGTGATTATGTTTCTGATCGTGAAGACGATACCTACCTGGCGAGTTTACGCCTAAACTATATTCTGAACGTACACTGGAGCTTCAGTGGCGGCTACACATATTCAGAGAACAATTCGACGGGACCTGCCGACTATACGGATCACGCATTTGATCTTTCGGTGGCAGTGCGTTATTAATCAACTGAACATTGGGCTTCTGTTGCGGTCAAAATGCCTGTAATTGCAGGCATTTTTAATTCATGAAATCTCTTATTCTACCCCTGTGCGCATTGTGCGCATGTCTTGTATCGCCCCTAGTGGGACAGGATTCCAGCAACGCTGGGTCTGACTCATCCGGTACTGGTTATACTTCGAGTGGTCGCTCTTCTGCTGGCGTTGGCATGGCGGTTGGGCAAAATTATATCTTGAAAGCTTCCGATGTGTTGCAAGTACAGGTCTATCAAGAGCCAGATCTTGCCAAAGAAGTACGGATTGAGGCGGATGGTACCATCGCCCTCGCATTGATCGGTAAAGTCAAAGTCGCTGGCATGACAGTGGCGGAATCACAGTCCCTCGTGACGAATTTGTATAACCGTGATTATTTGGTGGATCCACAGATCTCCGTTTTGGTGGTGTCTTTCGCACCGAAATATGTGCACGTTTTAGGAATGGTGGGGACTCCTGGCAAAGTTATGATTGAGCCGGATCAAGACTTATCGCTCATCGATGCGATTGCGCAGTGCCGAGGTGTCACCCGGCTTGGTAACGCCAAAAAAGTCAGAATCAAACGCACCGATGGCTCGAAGCCGTTTGATGTTAATTACGATGAAATTCGTCGTGGCGATGCGACCGATATCCTTCTTCAAGAAGGCGATACGATTACCGTACCAGAGCGTGTAATTTAATCAGGAGATTTGTTTGATATGAGAAATGAGTACGTCAGAGGGGCTCCCGATCCTAATTCAGGTGGTTATGCCGGTGGTGGTAGCTATGGTTATGGAAGTAGTTACCGAGGCGGCTATGCCGGTGCCGGTAATTATGGGTATGGGTCCTATGGTCAGAGCGGAGGCCAAGGCGGCTTCGGTGGCCCACAACGAGCCTTTAATGATTACCTGTTAATGCTGCGCGAGCGCATTTGGTATCTAATTGTCGCTTTTTTTATTATTTTTTCCGGATCGATTCTGTACACCTTTAACAAGACAAAGGTCTACACGGCTTATGCGAGTGTTCAGCTGCTGCGCGATGATCCATCCGCCATGCGTGATGAAACTGATATGGAGCCCAATCAGATTCTCACGGCTGAAGATTTAAATACACAGATTAGTGTACTCGAGAGTCTCGCGATCATTCAGGCCGTTGAGCAACGCCTTCAGGATGAGGAGCGCGCGCGTTTTATGGCACCTTTTGCCGACGCATTTAGTTTGAGTGGTCCATTGACCCCGACTGAGATGCTGGCGAAATACCGCAAAATTATACCGCGGCGCATGAGCCTGATGGTCAATGTAGGGTTCTCGCATCCGGACCCAATCATCGCGGCACGCGTAGCGAACTTATTTGCGGACGAATTTATCAATTACAACCTTACCAAATCGATCGACGGGGCCATGAAGGCAGTCGAAGATTTGCGTGTCCGTGCCGACCAGCAGCGTAAAAGAGTTGAAGAGCTTGAGCTTAAGCTTGCGGAGTATCGTGAGGAGCACAACGCGGTGTCTTTGGACCAGCAGGAGAATATTGCCAATGAGCAGCTTAAAACCCTGAACGCGATCAAGTCTCAAAGTAAATACGATTTTGATGCTCAGGAGACCAAATGGAATTTGATCGAAACCTATCGGCGTGATGGTAAGGACTTGTGGGAGCTATCCTTTGTTGCGGATCAGCAACAGGTAGCGACGATGTTACAGCAAATTTCTGCGACCAAGATTGAAATTGCCTCTCTTGGAAAGCGTTATCGGGAAAAACATCCCGTTATGATTGAATTGCTGCAGCGTCTGCAGGAATCCGAAGCGGAATTAACTGCGGCGGTGGCAAATTCTACCGATAAAGTTTTCGCGGCCTACATCGAAGCGAAAAGAAATTTCGAGGTTTCCAGTCAAAGGTTGGCCGAGAAGGAAAAAGAATTGATTGAGCTGAGTAAGACACGCGTCGATTACAGCAGTCTTTTTCGTGAGTTTGAGGTGCAACAAGGCTTCCTGCAGGCGATCGTCTCGCGCATGACGATGCAGAAGACCATGGTTAATTTGAAGAACCCCAATGCTCGCATTGTCGATGCAGCCCTTCCGCCACTAAGGCACTCTTCGCCGAATTTGCTCCTCAATCTTGCGGCAGGCGCTTTTGGCGGGTTCGCAGTTGGGATTGGCCTAGTTGTGGCCATTGCTTTGTTGGATGACCGGGTAAAAAGTGCATTTGATATTGAAGGCACGATCGGCTTGCCACTCATGGGAGTTATTCCGCGGATTCAGAAGCTGGATTCCAGTGCGAAGGCGCAGGCGGTCGCTTCCAATGCGGATCGGCATGTCACTGAAACCTTCCGTTCGATTCATTCAGCGATTCGCCTCAATGAGGAGAGTAAGAATGCAAAAGTCTTTTTGACGACGAGTACGGTGCCAAGTGAGGGTAAGTCTTTCGTCTGTACCAATTTAGCGCTTACATTTGCGAGTAATGGTGAGAAAACACTGCTCATTGATAGTGACTTGCGACTTCCCAACATTGCCCGCTCTTTGCAGGTGAGCAATGACGAGGGTTTGCTGGATCATATTCAGAATGATGCCGACTTGGACTCGGTTATCCTAAAAGAGGTTTACCCTAATTTTGATCTATTGCCCGCGGGTGGAAAATCCAAAAACCCGACCCAAGTACTCAATAGCGAGAAGTACAAGTCCATGCTGTCGGATTTACGTGAAAAATATGATCGTATTATTCTTGATTCGCCGCCGCTGGCCGCAGTCAGTGATGCGCTCAATCTTTTGCCGGAAGTGGATGGGGTCGTTTACGTGATTAAGTTTAATACAGTTAAGCGTAAAACCGCAGTCATTAATGTGAGGCGCTTGTGGGAGTCGAACACGCCGGTATTTGGCTCGATCTTAAATAATGTGAGTGCCGTGCTATCGAGCTATTACTATTCGCACTATTCGAACAAAGAGTATCATGAATACTACATCGGCAACGATGATGATTTTGCGGTCGAACCTGAATGCGACGTAGAGCCGGAAGTGACTCGCGAGAGCTAAGCAAAGCAGTATCGCCATTTTCACAAAGAGGTCCGTCAGCGCGGGCCTCTTTTTTGTGCACTTGGCTACTTCGCAGCAGCGCGTTGGAGTCGATCGTTGATCGCGCGGCCGAGTACTGGATCACTTGATAGCTGCACCCATAGCTCAGTGAATCCGCTGGTATCCAAACGCTGTAACAGTGCGTAGAGGTTGCGCGCACACTCCCGTGCATCACCGGCTTCAGATAACCAGTAGATCGAGTCGTCGCCGTCAACCAGATCTGGCTTTGATTGAAAAATGATGGCATTTTGTCGACTCCCTTGCGTGCTGGGAGTGGCGCTCGCCCCAAATAGATGTACCTGTGCGGTTGGACTGTAGTGCTTTGCCAGTAAGCCCGGAGCTGTCTGCGCTCCCGTTTTATTTGCCTGGTGCGTTCCATCAATGACTGCCTGCCCTAAGCAGTCTTCGATCGCCTCGATATGGATTGGTCCATGGCGTAGGATTGTCGGTTTCGCGGAGTCGCGAATATCGAGAATAGTCGATTCGAGCCCGTGCTGACATGGACCGCCGTCAAGGACTGTTGCAACTTTATGCCCTAAGGTATTCCTGACATGCTCCGCGCAGGTCGGACTGACATAGCCAAATGGATTTGCGCTGGGTGCAGCCAGCGGAAAGTCTAATTGCTCCAGTAAGCTGCGGAAAATCACATGATGAGGCACCCGCACCGCAACACTGTCTAAACCGGCAGTAACGATGGCTGGAATGCTGGGCTTTTTCTTAACGATGAGGGTCATTGGCCCGGGCCAGAACGCCGTGGCGAGTGGCTCGAAGTTAAGGGGCGCTTCAATATGTTCGAGGGCAGCTGCTGGATGTGCGCAGTGAACGATGAGAGGGTCGATGAGTGGTCGACCTTTGATTGAAAAAATTTTGCGGGCACTGCTTTCGCTGAGCGCATTTCCGGCGAGTCCATATACGGTTTCGGTGGGTACGCCGATCACCTCACCTTCACTCAATTGTCGTGCGCAGTCGCGGAGATGTTCCTGCGTCGGTTTCAATAGAGTGCATTTCATAGTTGGAAGCTTAGGGAGTGGGTATAAAAAATCCTTCCTCGTATGAGGAAGGACCCGTTAAAAATCGCTTCGTAAGCGAACTTACTTCATCGTCAGCATGTTGCGCGCACGCTTAATTAAGTTCGTGACGCGGCGCTGGTGCTTGGCAGATAAGCCCGTATCTTTGCGTGGCAGGATCTTGCCCGTCTCAGTCACAAAGCGCGAAAGCTGGTCCACATCCATGTAAGTAAAGTCCATGGGATTGCGAGAGCGATTGGGTGTCTTGGATTCAGTGCTCATAATAGAAACGCGGAAAAGTAGGCGTTTGTAAGTCCAGTGCAAGGAAAATTTATAACCCCATCACTTAAATCCAAACTTGTCGGTCGATCCCTGATAGCTAGCTTGAACCCATTGGGTCCCCATAGTTTAACGGATAGAACTACTGTTTCCTAAACAGTCGATCTGGGTTCGATTCCCAGTGGGGGCACCAGAGGGGCCACTCTAATTGCACGCTCGCCCGCAAAAATCCTTTTGCAACTCTGTACTTGTGCCCTTGTCATGGCAGCGAATGTGGAATTTGTTTAGTCAGTATCGAGCCTATTCGATAAGGTGCCTGCTTGCTCTTGTGGTGCCGTTTGTGCATCCTGCTGTTGTGGTGGCGCAGGCGCCGTTACTCACCGATGCCACGCAAGAGAGTGGTATTGAGGCAGGCGTCTTGGATGATTGGAAACGTCAGGCAGCCGAGCAAGCTTTGCGCGCTGGCTTGCCCAGTATCGCGGAGCAAATTTACCGCGAATTGTTGACCGCAGGGGATCGCACCGAGGTTCAGCTCGCAGAGCTACACGTCCAGCTGGCGGCAGCCTATATTGCACAACAGCGTTTCGACGCTGCTCTAGCAGCGCTTCGGGAAGTGCCACACGATCAACAACGGTCGGTCTTCTGGTTGTATGCGTCGGTAGCTCAGTATGGATACGGTCTGGAGGTCGATTATGGAGCACTTCGCGCCTCGCTTGCGAAAGTCAACCAGGTCGAGCTGCTGCCGACCGATCGTCCATGGTATTTTCTGATGGAGGGACTCGTTGAAGAGGGTAGTACTGGCCAACCCGCTGCGATTGAGGCAGCTTGGTCCCGTGCGGTTGCAGCGGCCAGTTCAGAGGTACAGGCAGCATTTTTTCGGAGTTTAATTGTCCGCCAAAAGTTAATGAGTGCGTCCACTGACGAAGCTTTAGTAGCTGAGATGCGTGCCCAACTGGAGCGACTGGACGGAGCGGCGGCATTTGCCTACGCTCGAGAATACGCGGTCTTGCTCTACAATATGCTGCGTCGAGACGAAGCGATCGCAGTGATTGATGCGCAACTCGACAATGCGGCTGCTGGTTACGGCGCACGTGCGCGTGAGCAACTTCGCTTAGTGCGTGCGATGATGATTGGTGCGAATGTCCCTGAAGGACGCCTGGCACTGCGGGAGCTGGTTCGCAGTGGGCAAGATCGAGCGGTCATGGAGGTTGCCTTGCAGCTGCTGGCGCGCGCAGACAATGCAGAGGGTGAATTATCCGATTTCCTGAACGAAATGATCACTCGTTCCGAGGCGCACCCATTACTTGGGCAGATGTACTATATGCGCTGTCAGCTAGCGCTGTTCAGGAATGAGATTGCCGTGGCCGAAGCGGATGCGCGCTACTTACTGGAGCAGTTTCCGGGGATGAGTCAGATAACGAATGTGTATCAATTGCTTGCGTATGCCGCCTTGCAACGCACGCCTCCGCAATACCGCACCGCGGCCAATCTCTTGTCTCAACTGCGTGATCAAAGCGAGTCATTGCAGGAGCAAGCGCTGCTCAATAAGTGGATTGGGGATTGTTATTTCCTGAATCAGGATTACGCGAATGCCGCGGATTTTTATCGTGCGGCGCAGGCGGTGAGTGACTCGGACAGTGGCTTACAGGACGAACTTTTCTTACGGATTGTGACTGCGGATGTTCGCTCGGGTGACTTAACGGCAGCAATTGACTATTTAGAATCGGTCTCTGCAGTCAGTGACTCGGTCAGTGTGCGCCAGCGCTGGCAAGCCGAGTGGAATATCGCGCAGGCATTGCAAGCGCAGGGTAAACTGGACACGGCGCTGGAGCGTATTCGGCAGTTGTTGCAGACCAGCGGGGATCGTTCGGTACCCGTAGCGCTTGATTTACGCCTTCGCTGGTTGTCTGGAAGACTGGCGTTATTGTTGGGAGAGGTCGACGGCTTAAATGAAGCAATTGAGGCGCTGCAGCAGCGAGTGGCATCATTACCCGTCGGAATGCTCGACGAGTCAGAAGCGGCATTGCTCACCACGGAATTATTATTTCTTCAGGCAGAAGCCTTCCTGCGTCTGGGCGATGCTACCGGAGGCATTGAGGTCTTGCTGCGCTTACGCGAGGCATATCCACAAAGTGATGCAGCAGAACGATCCTACTTAGCGGAAGCCCAGCACCACGCCACTTTAGGTGATTTCAAAACTGCCCAAGAGACGCTCCTGTCTTTAACCCGTTTGTATCCCAAGAGTCGCCTCGCGGCGCAGGCCTTGTTTGAGGCGGCACTTTATTGCGAGCAACGTGGTGTGGATTCTTTTGCCGATGCGGTTCGCTTGCATAATGATTTTGTAGAGCGCTTCCCGGACGATACCTTGCTGTTTTCTGCGCGTTTAAAGCAGGGTGATTTACTGCGGCGTATGAATGACTTTGCCGGTGCGCAGATCGTTTATGAGACGCTTATTTATCGTTTCCCAAACCATACCGAGCGTTTTGTCGCGGAGTTATCACGTGCCGAATGTTTGTTGGCGCTCGCAAACAATGAGGCGGGGCAACTGGAGGAAGTGGCGTCGATACTGGAGCGATTGATGGACTTGCCGAATATCCCCGTCGATTTTCAGATGGAGATTGTTTACAAGTGGGCTTTTTCACTCACGCAGATGGAGGCCAGGGAGCGAGCGCGTGCAGTCTATTTTATGGCTGTGGAGCGCTTCCTTATCAATGCGAGTGCGGCGGATCGCCTCGGTGTGACTGGGCGTTATTGGGCTGGGCGTGCGATGCTGGATCTCGGAGCACTTCTTGAGGAGAGTGGTGCGCTCACCGAGTCGCGCAAAATTTACCGCCAATTGCAGGCATATGATTTGCCGGGGAGGAGCCTTGCGGAGTCACGCGCGCGTCGCTTGCCCTTAATCGACTAGTTGAACTTACATTTATTCTTGTATCCATGGAAACACTACAAACGACATTTATCATTCAGGGCGGTCCGGTTATGTACCCGCTGCTCTTGGTTAGCTTGCTTGGGTTTATACTCTTCATTGAGCGGGCCTTGTTTTTGCATAAGGGGCAAATCGGCACGGAAGATTTTCTGAGTGGCATTCGTAATCTGGTCGGCAAGAAGCGCTTGGTCGAGGCATTGACGCTATGCGAGGAAACGCCCGGCCCCTTAGCGCGAATTGTCAAAGCAGCACTATTACATTTCGGGGAAGCGCGCCTGCAAATCGCGAGTGCGATTCAAGCGGCTGCGATTATTGAGTTACCTCGCCTCGAACGGCGACTTGGTACGATTGCCGTCATTGCGCGGATTGCGCCCCTACTTGGATTTTTAGGAACATTAATTGCCGCGCTGCAAGCGCTCTATGTTTTGGAAGCTGCGAATGCCGATAGTGCGCGCTTCAGTCAATTGCTGGCCGAGGCACTGATTACATCTGCAACCGGTCTGGCGATTGCGGTGATGGGCACGCTTGCGCATCACTTTTTATTGGGTCGCGTGCGTGCCATACTTCATGACATCGAGTGGGTCGGGCATGATATCCTTGAGTTTTTAACGGTCCGAGAGGCAGCGAGCGAGCCCGCGTCAGCCTCGGAACGGTCATCACAAGCAGCTGAATGAAGGAACTGAGCTCAACCCCGGTGCCTGAGGCCACGCCAGACTTTAGACCAGTTACAGACTGGCTGGATCTGAAGGGTCGCGTCCGGCAGCCAAAGTTTAAATTGGATGTGATTCCAGTTTTGGATCTCCTGACGCTGGCTCTGTTGATGAGTTTATTGTTCACGCGCTTTGTGATTTCGCCGGGGGTACGAGTGGATTTGCCGCAAACAGATCTGCGCATGCAGCACTCCGCTGTGCCTGTCTGCGTTCTAACCATTGAAAATGAGGGCATGCTCTTTTATGAAGGGCGTGTGTATGAATTGAGCACCATTGAGCGCGCTTTCGCCGATTATATTGCCAGTCAGGAGGAGGAGGCGCCCGTGCTATTGATTAAGCCACAGGCGAAGATGGAGTTGGCCGGCTTCCTGGATTTGTGCCGCATGGCGCAAGAGGCAGGATTCAGCCAAGTTCAAATAGCCGGCCAGAAGAAAGCAGCGGTTGAAGAACTCCACATCAATGGCCGCCCATTACCACCACTCGACTGATGGCTGCCTCTGCGCAAATAGATCAGCGGGCGCGGCAATGGTTGTTGTCGCCTTTGTTACGCATCGCGCTAGCGGTGGGTCTGGCGATTCATTTGATCGGATTTCTCGTTTTTCGTGTCGCTTCCCATCGCTTGCCGACGGGTGAGGCGAGCCCCGCTTTTTTGCGCTACGTGTCGACGGTTCCGAATCAGGCGATGGGCCAGATTGAAGAGCAGGCACTGTTGTTTGATTCTGCGCCGCTCTTTATCCCGACTCAATGGAATGGCGCGCAAACTTTGTATACGGACCGCAGTTTGAGCAGTGGCGTTGAATTGAGCCAGTTCGAGCCACCAATCGATTTGCTCAGTGCGTTAGCCCCAGCGAATGTATCGCTCACGCTGGAGAACCAAGTGGTCGAGCCAGTGGATTTACTCGACTCCCGCTTCTGGGACTTCTTCGTCGATTTCGGTGCGGTGCACAAAGAAGTACGGCCCTACGTGAATTTAGGACCGACGGCGATGGTTCGAGCCATCGGCGGCACTTCGATGCAACTGCCGGCTGTACTCGAGTGGCCGGCGGACGAGCCTCCGCCGGGGCCAGTACGTTTTTACCTCCATCAAGCCGGCACGGGTCGCCGTTTGAGTGGCCCGACTCTGGCGCAGTCGTCGGAGAGCGCTGCATTTGATCAAGCGGTGCAGGCTTGGTTGAATCATCCGCAGACGCGGGCGCAGTTACCTTCGGGGTATTTAGAAGTCACCGTTTACCCGGAGTAATTCTTGCGAGTCGATTTCAAAACAAAGCTACCGGTAACTTCGCGGTTGCGAGAAGCCGTCGAATGTCGCTAGTTGTAAGGCGCATGGGGCAAACAGAGGATCAGATTTCAACGCAGGTCGACGAGGCGGCACCGCCGCTGCTGGAGCAAGTTGCGAACTTGGCTGCGGCCTGCACCGAACGTCCCTCATGGGATAGTTATTTTATGGCGACCGCGATGCTGATGGCGACGCGCTCCAGTTGTGAGCGCTTGCATGTCGGCTGTGTCGTGGTCTCCGGTGGGCTGCAAAAAAATCGTATCATTGCAGCCGGCTACAATGGATTTTTGCCGGGTGCTCCGCATATTTCCCGGGTGCGCGAAGGCCATGAGCAGGCAACCGTGCATGCCGAGCAAAATGCGATTAGCGACGCCGCACGGCGCGGTGTATCACTGGATGGCGCCTGCGTCTACATCACGCATTACCCGTGCATCAATTGTGCGAAAATTCTCGCTGCTGCCGGCATTGCGCAGATTAAATACTACCATGATTACCGCAACGATGCGCTCGTCAAAGATCTGCTTCTCGAGAGTGGCGTCGACATCGAAAAACTTTAACCAAGAGTGATGCGCCGATTCTCCAACGACAGTCATAACCGCATACAGCAGGATCAAGTGTTGACTGGGTCACTGCTGCTGGCGCATCCGACGCTGCAGGACACGAATTTCCGGCAAGCAGTGGTGCTCTTGACCGCGCATTCAGGCGCGGACGGTGCCTTGGGGGTGGTGGTCAACCGGCCGCTGCACAAGACCCTCGGTGACTATGAACCTGCGCTGAGCGATTCGGAATTTGCTCAGGTACCACTTTATGATGGGGGCCCCGTGGCGCAGGATCAGTTGATCCTAGTCGCTTGGAAATGGGCGGATGCGGAGGCTGCCTTTAAGCTCTATTTTGGAATTGATGAAAAAAAGGCAGCTTCCCTGTTGGCGGCGGATGCGGGCTATCAATTTCGCGGCTTTTTAGGGCATTCCGGATGGGGCAAGGGGCAGCTCGAAGACGAACTCGATGGCAATGCTTGGCTGGTCTCGCCACTGGCCAAAGAGATCGAGGATCAGGCTGGCACCCATGTCTGGCGGCGGATTTTACGCCGAGTCAGTCCCAGGATGCAGTTGCTGGCCGATGAGCCGGATGATTTGTCGCTCAATTAGTGTCTGAAATGAGCGGCGATTATTTCCGCCTTTGCCATTGACAGTGCAACACTCGCTCCTTTTTTTCTCCCATTCTCTCAATTTCTGTCGTCATGAAAGTTGTATCTTCACTTAAATCTCTCAAAGACCGCCACCCGGATTGCCAAGTCGTCCGTCGGAAGGGCCGTGTCTACGTCATTTGTAAAACCAATCCGCGTTTTAAGGCGCGTCAGGGTTAGCACTATTTTTCAAAAGGAACACACCTGTGAAAGCTGATATCCATCCTAAGCTCAACCCAGTTGCCTTCGTCGACGTCTCGACCGGTACCAAATTCCTCACGCAATCAACGATGCGCGGTGGCAAGACTGAGGAAATTGACGGTGTTGAACACCAAGTGGTCATTTGTGACATCACTGCCGACTCGCACCCTGCGTATACGGGTGAGAAGCGCTTCGTTGATACCGCAGGACGCGTGGAGAAATTCCAGTCCAAGTTCCGTCGCCGTCGTTAGGCTACGAGCTGCATCAATTTTTAAAGCCCCGCGAGATGCGGGGCTTTTTTTGTGCTTAGAAAACGCACAGCCCGGCAATCAGAAGTACGATGAGCGTGATCGGTGCGCTGAGTAAATGCCAGTGGCTGAGGTTGCGTTGCTGGTAGTGGACCCAGAACAGTATCGCGAAATAACACGCGAGCAACGCATAGCTGTATTGGATGGGAAATGCAGGGCTCTCGAGGATCGCACCCGGCAACTGTGTGAATTTGACAATCATCGCATCCATGACCGAGAGGACCAGCCATGCGGCATGATTGATAAACGTGCTGACGAGTGAGGGCAGCACGAAGGCACAGGCGAATGAGATGACTCCGGTGCAAATGACCAAAGCAGCCAGATTGACGAGCAGCATATTGAGGAGCACTGCACCCGGTGCGAAATAGCCAAATAAGCTCGCACTGAGTGGCGCACTCGCCAGCCACGCGGCTAAACTGATGGAAGCGAGCAGCACCAGCGTATGGATTCCCCATGCGCAGCTGTGCTGCCACCATCGCCAGGAATCTTTAGGGAGCCAGCGAAACGGTTGCCACTGTTCACGAAGTACGACCTGCAGGGGCAGTCCGAAAATAAGAATACTCAGGACCACCGTGTAGGAAAGTTGAAAGCCGATGCTCCACAGCTGTGTGGGTTGAATCAGCAGAACAAAGAGCGCGGACCCCACCAGCGCCGCGACTGGATTCCGTTGACGTTGCAGGGCAAAACTTGCCCAGAAAAAGGCTGCCATCAAAAAGGCGCGTACTGCTGAAGGCGACGCTCCGGTGATTTCAACGTAGAGATAAAGGAACGGTAGGCCGATCCACGGATTGAGGCGTCGTGGAATACGGATCAAGTTTAGAAACTGCGCAATCACAGTTGCGATCACCCCGATGTGCAGCCCACTGATCGCGAAAAGGTGCATGGTGCCGGTCATTTGATAGCGTTCCCTTTGCTCGGGACTCAGTTCCGCTTTATGCCCGAGCAGCATCGCTAAATAGATCGTGTCCACCTCTGCGTGGGCGGGTGCGCCGCGGCGCAAGTAGCTTTGTAGGCGATCCTTCATCTGCGCGCAAAAGAGGGTGAAGCGAGACGGTGCTTTCAATGGCCGCAGCACAACGGCTTTTTCAAAGCGATACTGCACCCCGCTTCGGTTGAGGAAGCGTTCAAACCCGTCCGTGCTCGAGTTGCCGATCGGGTAGAGCACTCCCTTGGCTTGAAATTGCATCCCACGTAGCATCTGCAGTGGCATCGCTTCCGGTGTTTCGACGCGGAAGTAAATCGCTTGCTTGGCTTTAAGTCGACTGAGCTGCGGTGCTGCGACGACATGTGCGATGCCACTGGATTTACCATAGGTATCGTGGGCCCGAAAGACCTGGTCTATCTCGAGGCTCAGTACGGCTTCGCGCGGCGGCAGGGCCAACATGGCATCGCTTGCCTGCGGTGGCAGGCGGAGGAGACCATAGGCCCAGATCGTCAAGAAGCTGGCGGTTAGAAAGCTCAGCGCCCACGCGCGGCCGGAAGAGCTGTAACGGTAAGCGAGCAGAGCGGGAATCGCTGCAAGGACACTGAGGGCTAGGGGTGTCACACTGGGGCCGTAATGCGCTGCGAGTAGCCCTGCGACGGTGCCAATGAGTAGATACAGGAGGGGTGCCCGAAGCGGGCTGGGTTGCGGTCTGAGCATAGGTGTGCGGAAAGTGAGGCGAGTGGGGTTCACACTTGCAAGATCCGTGCCTTCTGAGAATCGTAAGCCTTGTGGCCAATACTTCGGATCAGTCAGATCTATTTACGGGTGGAGACTCCGGCGCGGCGTCGACGGCGCCTCGCCCGCTTGCAGTGCGCATGCGCCCGCGCCGATTGGATGAGCTGATCGGGCAGGAGCATATCGTGGGTGCGGACTGTTTGCTGCCACGCCTGATTCAAGCGGACAACTTCGGCAGCTTGATTTTTTGCGGTCCGCCGGGCTGTGGCAAAACTTCGCTCGCTGAAGTCATTGCTGCAGAGACCGGCAGCCGCTTTGTGCGTATCAATGCGGTGCTCTCCAATGTGGCCGAGATCCGCGATGTCCTGCGCCTCGCGCGCTATGAGCCGACCCAGCGCACCATCTTGTT
>Ga0228650_1000603_pt1 | contig 13488 bp, 9 predicted proteins | sample 62DmetaG_FD_183171 | JGI IMG/M metagenome (GOLD analysis project Ga0228650, IMG submission 183171) | Seawater microbial communities from Monterey Bay, California, United States - 62D | ecosystem: Environmental > Aquatic > Marine > Coastal | place: USA: California | collected 2016-10-28
GGACGCCGTCGGGCGACGACTGCGCGTGTTTTGGCCCATCGAAAACGCGTTTTTCGCGGGCACGATCGCGGCGTTCGACAAACAGACGTACACGTTTCGCGTCGATTACGACGACGGCGACGTCGAGGTCGCGTTCAAGCCGTGGATGGAATCGGTGTGGCCACTGAGAGGTTAAGGGCGGAGGTCAGAGTCACGTGTGCGATCGAAACGTTCGATCACAACCCGCGCTACGCTAACGTCAAATCTTTCGCGCGCCGCTTTCGTGCGTTGAAATATGCGCGAGCTTACGTTCGAAATTCGGAAGGTCCGCGATTCTCCAAATCGCAATCTTTGAAGCGTCGTTGTTCGCGTAGTTGTCGCACATTTCCAACGGCGGCGGGAAGTTGAATGGCTCCGACTGCATGTTGTTTTGATACGTGTATCCAATATCGCGCGCTACACCGACGTCCGATTCCACGCCTCGCTCCGTCGATTTCGGGTGCGTGCTGACGATGAAGTACGTCGAACCGCTCTTCGCGAAATTGGACAAACCTCGCAGGGCTTCTTCGTAAGACAAGTGTTGCACGACGTCGCGATGCATGATGGCGTCGTAACGTTGGCGCATAGGTAACGCGACGATATCATGCGTGCGAAAATCGTCGATATCGGTTTGAACCTCAGACATGCGCGTCTTCGCCGTCTCGAGCGCGCCGACGCTTATATCCATGCCAGTGTATCTTACGTTCTCAATCCCAGGGATGCCTGCTTGCCAATTCGCGTCGCCGCACGGCAAGTCCAAGAAAGTCTTGATGTCATACTTTCGAATCCATTCGCCGATACATCTCGCCGCGGTACTCGTCGTCGCTTTCGTCGAACCGCCCCCGGATCTCGACTCCGCGCTGCCCCATAAATTTGCGTCGTGAATTCTGTTGAACAGCTCTGAACGCTTCTTCGCGCGCCTCACCACCGGCGAATTCGGATTTGCCGCTAAACGTTGTACATCACTCACGCTCTCGACTACACTACGTAACGTCTCGAGTGATTCGGCTTCATCCTCTCTGGCGTTCGAGCGACCAGCGCGGTCAAAGTTCTCGATGATTCGCTTCGCTTGATCGAGCGCGTCCGCGATCGGCGAACTGTTTTCGACCTCTCGCGCATCCGTCGTATCCGTACTCACTGCGGTCGCTAAAACATCGCGCAACACACGCTCGCGCGTAGCCTTTAAGTCGCGCACGACGTCAGCGATTGAACGTTCAAGTGGCGAGACGTCGTCACGGTGCGTTTTCAACGACGACGACGACGACGAAAGACTACGGTACATGATGAACGACATGGATGACGCCAGCGTAATGGAAATCACCGTGATACGAAGCCGTCGCGTCCTTCGTTTGTTTCGCATCGCTTCAAAACAGCGACGTCTGTCGAATGTGCGCGGGGCCTCAGAGTGCGACAACGGTTTTACCAGGACATACCCGACCGTCGGTCTAGATGAACGTTAACCGCGTTAAATTTTACGCGGTGAAATTAATTCAACAGGTGAAATTTTCGCCTCGCGCAGTTTCGACGACATATCGCGCCTGCGAGCGTGATATACACTTCCGCTCATCCTTCGGCCGAGAGACGCATCGCGGCGAAATCTTCATTCGGCGCTCGCGAAGATTTTCGCGCGACACGTCGCTGTCCTACGGGAAGTTTACGTCGCATCGCAGTAACGAAGTGTAGTTGAGTATTGCGTTCAGCGAAACAGCGTTGGCGAATCGACATATGCAGGCACCTTACCTGGAGCGAAAGGCAAACACCACGACGCGTGCATCAGGCGTCGTTCCAGTCACTTCGTCAGCGTCGCGAAAGCATCAAGCGCTGGCGCTTTTCATCTTGACGATCCAAAACACCGCCTTGGTGCTCATGACGAAGTTTTCGTATCGAACAGCCGCGACGCCTTACGTCGTATCCACAGTCATCGCGAGCGCCGAGCTCGTCAAACTCGTTTTGAGCTATATTTTGTTGGTCGCGTCCGACGGACAAAGCGCCGCCCGGGACGCGCTTCGCGAGGTGCCATCCAACGCGACGCGGCTCGCGGTCCCATCGGTGCTGTACGTGATACAAAACAACCTCCTTTTCGAGGGCGTGCGGTTGCTGAGCCCGACCGCATACATGGTGTGTTCGCAGAGCAAAATTCTCACGAGCGCGATTTGTAGCGTCTTGCTCCTGGGAACGCGAATCACGCGTAAACAATATGTAGCGTTGTTGGTGCTCGTGTGTGGGATGATCATGGTACAGAACGAGGAAGGACATCGGAGCAATGTGCCGTCGGATAGAGCGCGGCCGGAAGACACTCTGCGAGGTATGGTCGCCGTGCTCACCGCCGCGTTTACGTCTGGTTTCGCGGGGGCGTATTTAGAGAAAATGTACAAAGAAGTGGACGCTCAAAAGCGATCGGTATGGTTCCGAAACGCACAACTGGCGTGCTTTTCACTTCCAGTGGCGTTGATTGGATCAGTGTGGCGCGATGGAGAGCGCTTGCGCGCGAACGAAAGCGTGTTTCAAGGATACGACAGCGTCGTGTTGCTCGTCATCGCGCTACAAGCCGCCGGTGGTTTAGTCGTCGCGGCGGTGTTGCGATACGCGGGGAACGTGCTCAAATGCTTTGCCGTGTCTATTTCCATATGTAATTGCGCCCTCGCGACGACGGTGTTCGCCAACGACGGACACAACCTGAGCGTTACGGCATCTCTCGGCATAGCGCTCGTCATCGGGTCGACGTTTCTGTATTCAAATGTAGTCTAAAATTGGTAATAAATGTTGATAGTTATAATGCACAGGTTACTACACGTTTCATCACGTCAAACGAAAGTCATACTGCAAGCGTTCCAATCACCGCTGCCAGCAAATCTGAATGTTTTATTCATCTACTCATCGCGTCGCGCGAAACAAATGCGCGTTTACCACCACTCAGCACGCACTGGCTCGCCGAAGGACCGTCACAGGCGTGTAAACTCGTAATCTTCTTCTCCGATGCAACAGGAACACCCATTTCGGCGTAGTGCGCGTTCCAATCGACGTGTCGAATTCGTCCTCTGTCTGGATGATCGCCCGCGTGCCCATCGAGTGGGGCACATTCCGTGCTCGACGGGCGCTCTGCCCACGTCTCCACCGTAGCGATCGACTCATTCGAGAACATGTTTGTGCGCCTCAAAGAATACGAGTGCGGGCTCGAGCGCGAATTACTCAGCGCGACGTACTCCGCCTTTGTATACGTCACCGTCACTTGCGGATCAACCAACATCTTCGGGTGTCCAAGCGCCGCAAAATCGTGACAAATGAGCTCGGTTTCCGCGGCGTGACACTCTGTATCGTCTAAAGAGCGTCTAAACCGCACGCCGAGATCAGTAAATACTTTTGCACGCAAGGTCAGTAGGCCATTCCAGCAGCACAAAACCTGGAAAGGTGCCCCGCCGTTCAAGGCGTGCGACGAGACGACGTCGTGCACAAACGGGAACTCTTTGGTGAACATGCGTCCACTCATGTCGTGCGCGACCCACGTGTCTCGAAACTTCATCGCGTTCGTGGTACCATCAAAATCTAATCCACACTTGATGCTCGCTTCGGTGTGACGTAGCAAGCGCACGATGTCTCCGGCGCAAAAGAATGCGTCAGAAAGAAACACGACTTCGTCGTACGGTGTATCACTCAAATATAAAGGTTCCATCGCCGCGTTTCGAATGCTTTGCAAAAAGTCGATGCGCGCCATGCCAGGAATACGCTCGCGTTGCCGAGTCTTGATGACGTTTGGAACGCCGATGGCGTCTAAAAGTTCTTTGAACGCTTCGAGCGTCAACACCGCGCAGTCACCGTCGCCGCTCGAGTACAGGGATACGAAGACATTCTCAAAACCTTCATCGTTGCCGTACAGGAGAATAAACTTCAACACCTCGACGACGTAGTGGTGCATGAGCACGCAGCTGTTGTGTAGCAAGCCGGTGACGAACACCCTCGGCGTCGCTGACTTCACCAGATGCACTAGTTTCGACTCGCGCCGCACCGCCGATGCCCACGCCAGGATTTCGCTGAAATCATCCGTCAAGACTCGCGCGGAGTCGTTAATAGCGGAGTCGCACGATATAGACGCCGGCGTGGTTGAAGCGGCGTCGCCGACGGCGCTCGCGTCGACGACTCTTTGAAACTTCAACTCGGCGAACTCAAAGTCAAAACTCGCAACCGGGCTCGCGCGACGAGAGACGCTGCGTAAGCTTTCCACATCTCGCGAGCGTGGCGAATGGAGCGCACTCGCACGTTTCGCGATGTCGTCGACTGCTATCGAGATTTTCGAACGTCCCGTGTGCGAAGCGTAGAAATAAATCGAACTCGTGACGACGCACGCAAAAAGTATGCTCAACGCGCGTTTCCTACTGAATCGCGGCATCGTAAAGCTACTGTGAGATCACGTGTGTGGGTTTGTAGTGATGTCTCATCGTACTTCTGACTCGCGAGCGTCTTCGCGTGACAAAGCGCTGCGGAGTGAGGACGAGCCATTCTCCATCTCGGCGTCTTAAAGCATCGTTTTACGGCTAAGTTGAACACTACTGCTAAACTACTAAGAGTGCTACGTGTTTTGCGCACTACGTCTTTAACGTTTCGCCGTCCTTGATTCTGCGAGCAGTTGCGCGATGCCTTCTCGTAAACTTATCGCGGGGCGCCAGTAACTAAGGATGAACGGACTCGGTTCGTTCGACTTCGTGTGGCTGTCTCGGTTGTCGTTACGAGCGACCACGTCATCGCAAAGCAACTCAGCCAGCTCCCTAACAGTCGTCCACTCGAAACTCGTGACGTCTACTACGGGTGGCATCTCGTCGTAGTGCGCGGCGATTGTTTCCAAACACCGCGCGCAGTCTTCTGTGTGCAGAAACTGGCGCTTTTCTGCGCCAGAAGTCATCATGGTAATCGAACCGGTCGTTCGAAGCTTGTGAATAAAATCGGTGATCACGTGCGATCTCTCGCCGTACTTTTGAGGACCGTAGACGTTCCAGAATCGCACAGAGATTCCAGAGAGCACGCTCGTGTAGTGCTCGCCGAGACGTTTTAAAGTGCCGTAAGGGACGTCCATGTTTGACATCGTGCTCGAGGCGAAAACGAACCGCTTGCCGTGCAGTAAACTAAACGTGTTCGCCATCAAGAGACTGTTTCGATGGATGAAACTCGCGGTGGGAGTACTGATGTACTTTGCGCCGCCGACGTCAAAGGCGAGAAAGAAGACGAAATCACTCGACTCGATCGCGTCGCGCGCGCCAGGCACGTTCGCGGCGTCCGTTAAATCGTGCGCGCGATCCACGGCGACGTCCCATTCCGTGACATCGTGACCGGCGCGACGAAGACGAGCCACCAAGGGTGCGCCGATCAACCCGCTCGACCCGAGCACGAGCACGCGCATCGCGGCGCGCGCGCCGAGTCGCTCTACTCGACGCGCGCCGGTTCGCGTGACGCGTCGGACATTCGCGGTGCGCGATGGTCGGATCGATCGAATTCGTCTCCGCGTCGAGCTTTGAAGCGCGCCGACGACTCGGGGCGAACGCGCGCCCGTCGCGACGTCGCCCCACAACGCGAACGCGAACGCGCGGTCGTCGTCGATGACGGGCAAGGTGCGCGCGGGGCGGAGTAAGCGCGTTTTCATCGCCGTCGCGCTGCTCGGTACGGCGTGCGTCGTCGCGTCGTCGCGCGAACGACGCCTGTTCTCGGGCTCGAGGCGGGCGCGCGCGCGCCCTGGGCTCGCCGCCGACGTGTCGCGAGCCTCGGGACGGGGCGACGGTGGATTCGCGCGCGCGACGTCCGACGGCGGCGACGATGCATTCGCGAACGATCCGCGCGAAGACGGCGACGATGGTGACGCACCGTGCGACGCGCCTCGTCGCGTGCGCGAGGTGAGAGAAGGCGCGGCGAGCGCGACGCCCACGCGCGTTTGGGACGAGTACGTTTTGCGCGGAAACGATCTCCCGCAAACCGAATACGCGTGCGAGGGCGCATCGCGACGAGAATACACGAGATTTCTCACGTGGAAGACCACGTGCGTGCCGGCCGTGAAAGCGCCGTTTATAAAATCGTTCCTCGAGTGCATGCCGGATTTGCGATACGTGTTCTTCACCGACAAGGGCATCGCCAAGTTTTTGGACGAGTACGCCAAAGAAAGTGGAATCGAGGGCATGGACGAGGCCGTGCGTAAAATGAACAGCTCGCGATCGAACCATGGGTTGAAATTGGCGGAAATGTCGCGACCGCTTTTACTTGAAAAGTTTGGAGGATTGGCGTTTGACTTGGACGTGGAATGCAAGAAGTCGTGGCGGCCAATTTTGAGCGAGTTCGAGGCGCTCATGGTGCTCGAACCGGGCGATGAGAGTCGCGGTGGGATATATCAGCACTTTGATTCGAGCAAACCGGACGTCATCTCTCCTCTTTTGGCTGATTTTAGTTCGAAAATAGACGTGTTGAGCAGCGTCATGGCGGCGGGGAAACCACACAGCGATTTCTTCCGAGAATTAGCTGCGTTCATGGCGCGAACCGTGAACGACGCGCACTTTCAAGTAGAGATTAACCCAGTCGTAAACATAGGGCCAGTTTTTCATTACAGCTTTCTAGAGCATTGGTTTGCGCACAAACCGCCGCGGGCAAAGGGCGCCGCCGTCGCGTCGTACTTGCTTCACTTTGCCAACTGTTCAGCTTGCCTCGGCGTACATCATGGGGGGTGTACTTGGTGTGACGAAAATTTCGAACCTAAAGGTGATGCGTGCGTTGATATCCGTGAAATTCTTCCGGGGGATAAGTTGACTATTATGGATGGATGATCGCGACGTCGACAAAGACTGCAATTTTTGTCGGCGCGGGAACGTAACACGGTGCAATAGTGCCGTGATAGTATTCTGAATACGTTTGTAACAGTAATGCAGTACAAATACTCGCGATCCAAACATACTCGCACGATGAAGTCGCACCTCGGGTAGACTACTCTTCAAACCGCCGCCGGGTTCAGAGGTCATTCTGCAAACATCGCACCTCAAAGCTCGACGACTTCACAAAAGCGATCGAGCGTTTAAAACGTCGCGAGACACCTCTCGCGACGGCGATGGCACCATGATTCACCCGGTCGATCGCGCGCGCGAACGCGTGTCATGGATTCAGCGCTGCGAAGTCACACTGGTCGTCCTGGACGCGCGGGACTATTTCTCCTCGTCCTCGCGCTCGCGCTCGCGAGCGTCTGCCTCACGTGGCGAGGCGAAACTCGTCTTCTCGCCTCGATAACGGCGCGCGTGCGATTTGATGACACGTCGTCGCATATCGTCAACCCACGGGTCGAGGCGAGGTCGACGTCGACGACCTCGGTCGGTGAAGAGCGCGAGAGAGAGAGCACTGACAACTCTTCTCACAGCTCAAAGACAGCGTCGTTTAGCGTTGACGGCGCGATGGGAACGCACCGCCGAGCGTCAAAGCTACGCTGCGAGAGAACTTTTGCGGTCAACGGCAAAGCGCAGTTTTCTTGTTACGTGAAGCACGCCTGCGTGTCGTTTCCGAGACAGTCCGCGTACGGCGCGACTCCTCTGGATCCGCCATACGTCGCGAAGGTGACATTGTTTGGAGACGAAGAATTGCTCACGCAAGCGGGGCTCGAGCGAGGAGTTGTGTACGCGGTGGATCCGGTTCAGTCGACGAGCGGTGACTACTCCGCTGGTGTGTCGTACGGCGTCGTACGCGTGGACGCGGCGATGCCCAATGACATTCAGTACGCAACCACACTCTCTCACGTCGACGCGAACGGCAAGAATCGAGAATGGCCGATTGAACTCAAAGGATTTTTCACGTTGGCGTCCTATTTTGCCGCTGGAAACTGGGGGCATATGCTTGCAGACAACTTTTTTGGGATTTGGACGCGTCTTCGTTTCTTGTCACAAAACCTTGACGATGCACCTTCGTCGTATTCAACACATTGGAATAGCGCGAGCACGAAGCGCACCGCTCTAGTGATGAGGAATTGTACGACGGCCCACCCGGTGAATTTACCCCACACCGCGCACCTAGCGGTCCCCGCGTGCGAAAGACACGTCGAGGTTCTCTCGCGGGCTTTAGGCGTAGAGTTGCGAGCGCTCGCCCAAGGAGAGACGACGTGTTACGAACATCTCGTCATTGGATCTCCAGACCACTTGGCACGCATATTACATGCGAACGCCTCGGACGTCGAAGGGTACAGAGATCACATCATTCGCAACATCGGGCGCGACCCCGAACGTAAGGCTTCGAAGAACGCGACTGTGTTCGTCACAAAGCGACGGGAAGATTCGTACTCTTTTTACGACTTTGACAATCAAGAGGAAGTGCTCGGTATGCTGCGATCGACTCGCGGCGCCGAAAATGTCAAGCACTACGTCATTACGCCTGACACCACTTTGGAAGAACAAATCGACGTATTTCTCAACGCGTCAACTCTTGTCTGCCCGGGTGGCGGCGTAGGCTTTTCGTCCTTTTTCCTCGCGAAAGATTCGCACTTGATCATCTGGCCGTATCCCGGCGGCGGGCACGAAGAGAAACAATTCACGATATCCGCGAAATGGCTCAGAAAGGTTGATATATGGGTGCCTCAAACAGATCCCGTCCAGAATCTCGATCCGGCGGGACCTTTACCGCACTTTGTCTACAAGTCAAAGTACCCCACCGCGGAAATCAAAAGACTTCTCGACGAGGGTGGACGCCGATAAAATCGTATCGACAACGAACAAAATAGCGAACAAAATAGCTTGCGAGTAGTTACAAGTAGTATTTGTGTTGGATGGATCATTTCTACGTTCATCGCAGGGGCAGCACGTCTACGGTCTCGCTCGGAATGTTATGCCCGTAAAGCACCATCCAATAGTCGCGTAACGATCTATCCCCAACACACGAAACGATCGCTTCCTTTGATCCTACGTCTCCGGCGTGCGCGTCATCCAGCCCCGAGGCGAATTCGCTCGTAGCTTTCGTGAGTTCTTCCGCCGCGGCGTGACCTCCGAAAGTGGTTACGTTTGTGTTCATGAAACCGCAAATACGACCGCGTTCACGAAGTGGATCCCGCGCGTGTAAAAGCGACATGATGAAGGGCAAAAAGTTTGATATCGAGCCGAGAAATGCGTCGCAGTGCGAGAGAATGTTGATGTCGCTCAACGCCTCGACGACCATTTGTGTTTTCGCGGTTTCAAACTTCAAACCACCCGCCGTCGCCGTCGTCGTCGTCTGCCACAGGTTTGTGGCGGTCGCTGGTGCCCACAAACGCTTGATCATTCGGAATTCGTACGAACGACCGGGAAAACGCTCGTTGAGCTCGCGAACATCCAGTCCATCGTGATCTGTGGCGACGTAAACGGCACGAATTTTCGTTGAATTCCCAAGCCCATCCACCCACTCGACGTAACGCTCCAGAGGTATCCTCAATCTCCCATCGAGTCTGATATCTCCACGGTTGCGAAAATGTATACCGACTGCGATTCCTTCGCTCTCAGATCCCGCTAATGCACTCGATAGGTCGTGTTCGAGAAAACTCTTCACTTTGACGCTCGCGCGACGGACGTCTGTCAGCGCATCCGCGGCGAGCCCAAATAAAAAAATCGCATCAACGCTGAGCTTTTTGCTCCAGTGACGCCAGAAGTCTTGCGCGTCTTGTAAATTCAACATCGGGTTTTCACCTTCCAAGGCTCGACACGAGCGCGACAATCCTGGGAACATGCAGGCAAATCCTTGAAACTCTGCCTCAGCGCAGTCGCTATCCGAAACCAACGCCCATTTACCACGCATCACGTACGACATGTTTCTATGCCACGCCGCCGCCGCAGCTCGCACCATCTCTGTGAGCACCGCACCGGTACCAGGAGGAGGTCCCCCAGGGTATGGAGGTGTTTCCACGGGAGCGCCAAAGTGCGTGCGCGTCTCCGTGGACGCGCGCCCGCACTGCGCGCTCCGCTCATTTAAAAATTCCTCGAAGACCGTTCGTGCGCGCTCGTACGTTTCACGAGTCACTTCGCTCAAGGATGATCTAGACTCTATAGCCGGTCGTCGCGCACGATCCGCGCGCCGCTCCCGAGTGACACCGCCGTCGTTCTCGTACGTTCCGTACGACGCCCCGCGCGATCCGACGACGACGCACGCCACTGAGACGGTGAAAACGAACCACAGTCGACACGAGTGCCTCGCTTGAAACGTCCGTGGTGGTTGGCATCCACGATCCATCGCCGCTTAGAAAAACGCCCCTCCGCCCCAACGGTCGTGCGCGTCACCCCTCAGTGCGTCGTTTCCCTTCGCGAAAACCGAACGCCGTCGCGGCGTCCCCGCGACTCGTCCGCGCCTCGGTCGAAAAATAAAGGCTGTTGCTAGGAAAGCATGCTTTCTCTGCCTCCTCTCAAGCGATTGAGACGCGTGTCGTAATCGAGCGAAGCGAGGCGGTGAGTGACGCGTGACGCCACGCGGGGTGTTTTTCAACCCGCCTCCAACAGCGCGCCGCAAATAATTACATGGACGCGCAAAGTGATACTCGCGCCCGAGGAAGATAGATGCGCGTATTACAAAGTCGGTGTCGCGCGATCGTCAGAATCATTCGTGAAATCAAACTCGAGCGATCGTCGTCGCCCATCCGCGCTCGCCGAAGGGTGCGGGCGCAACGCGGGTGAGAATTCGCCCCAGTACGCGCTCAAATCGTTATTCGAGTACCAACGCACGGTTTCCGCGAGACCGACGTCCCAGGACTTTTCTTGTCGCCATCCGAGCGCTAAAAGCTTTGAGCAATCGATGAAATATCTTCGGTCGTTGAAGGCTCGATCGCTCACGTGCTCGATGGTCGTTTCCGGGTCGCGATCGAGGAGCTTACAGACATCCCGAGCGACGGACAAGATCGTCCGTTCTTCGCGCGAGCCGATGTTATAAATCTGCGCCGGCGTTCCGCGGTGGAGAATGACGTCGAACGCCGAACCCGCATCGTCGACGTGCATGTACGAACGCGTCACGTCGCCGTCGCCGTGTATAGAAATCTTTTCCCCGCGTTTCGCGAGGATTGAAAACTTTGGAATCGCCTTCTCTGGATACTGATTCGGCCCGTACACGTTGTTTCCGCGAGTGATGATGTACGGCAATCCGTACGAGCGTCCGTACGCCATGACGAGCATCTCCGCGCCCGCCTTGGTCGCGGCGTACGGGTTGGTGGGCGTCAGGAGCGCCGCGTGCTCGGTGTTTGAATCCATGAGATTTTCCCCGTATACCTCATCCGTGGACACGTGCAGGAATCGTCGAATTTCGGTCGTCTGCGCTCGCACGCACGCCTCGAGTAACGCGTGCGTGCCCTCGATGTTATTCTTCGTGAACTCGTACGAGTTCCCGAAAGAGTTGTCCACGTGACTCTGCGCGGCGAAGTGCACGACGGTGTCGATGCGCTCGCTTTGCAAGACGTAACTCAATAAATCGAACGAACGCACATCGCCCTTGACGAACCGCACGTTCGCGCATTCTTTCGCGCGTTCGAGATTTTTCAAGCTCGAGCAATAGTCGAGCTTGTCCAGGACGACAATCTGTCCGAGCGCGACGAGTCGTTCGCGGTCAGTCGTTCGCGCGAGAGATGGGTGCAAAGTCCGTGCGTTGTTCGACGCACGCACACGTGGTCGAAATCGTGCGCGCACCGTGTACTCGGGATGCCTCGACGCGAGGCGCTCGGCGACGTGCGAGCCGATGAAGCCGGCGCCACCGGTGAGAAGGATGCGCATGCGGGCGGACGGGCGTCTCGGTCGAGCGCGTCTAGATTTTCGGAGATTATCTCGACGACATGCTCGCGAATACCGCGCGCGCCTCGAGGGCGCTCGATGACGACGCTCACGAGATCTCGACGCGACGCCTCGCCTATTGGCGCCGCGCGCACCGGCGCGCGCAGAAACGAACGTCGGTGCGGCGTCGGGAAAAACTGATTTAAATCACATTTCGTATTTTCATAGATTTCATACATCTCTGAATACGATGATGCGAGACGATTTCGATCATCATCGCGGGACACCCGCTGCGCAGGAATCCAAATTTTCGAAATTTCCGGGACTTTGCGGATTCGACCCCCTGGAAATTTCAGACAGTTTCCAGATCCCCTGAAACAGGGGGTCATTCAGACATTTCACGAGCGTGTAGGTCAACCGACGTGCGGGGAAAGCGCGCGATTGAGAGATAACGCGGCGTGAAATATCCCAAATTCACAAAAAAGTACCAAATTCGACACGTTTGACATCTTAATCGAAGGTGTTCAAGGCAGTTTCACGGAGTATTCTGAACGTTCAAGCTTACCCCAAATGATTCACGCGATGTGAATTTGTTTTTATTTCGAAGTGCGCGTTCACGGCGCCGCAAAAGCGTGTTGAATTTTACTAAATTTGACGAGTCATGACTCAACTTAGCACGTGGGACTCGAATGCCAAAATCGTCCAAAATCGCATCAAATGGCGATCCCCAGCCGTCGCTGGGACGTCTCGACGCGTAAAAGTCGCTGCGAAGAGAAAAAAGTTCGTGTACGACCGCGCCGTGCGCTTTTCTCGCGCGTTCGCGGGCGCGTCGCGCGCGTAGAGTAGTGAATGTACACAATGAGGGGGTCGTTCTTGAGTCACGGTCGGTCAAATGGGCTCAAAAAACTCACTGGTGGCGTGTGAAAAAACGGGCCTCGTTTGGGAAACTGTCTGAAATTTCCAGGGGGTCGAATCAGCACAGTCCGAAGGATCCAGGGTTTGCGATGACCAGACGGATCTGAATTATCATATTTAATAATATATTAATGCTATCAAAATATTGCACGTCGTTTATTGATCAGTTTCCCGACGATCCGATCGCTTTCCGGGCGCGATCGCCCGTGCGGAGTGGTGCGGCGCCAGCCGGACGCGGCGCGGCGCAAAATTTTGACGTGGAATTTTGGAATTCCGGAAATCGACGGACGAATTCAAAACGCGCGCGAGTCAGTCGTCGGCGCGGCTCGCGAGACGGCGGGCCTCGAGTCGACGCGAAACCGGACGACGCGATCGCGCGCGACGGCGGACGACGCGCAGCCGTCGCGATGGCGGTCGTCACGATCACCTTGGTCGCCGCGGCGTTTTGTCTATCCGGCAGCGCGCTCACCGTGCTGAATAAACAAATCATGGGGTTCTTCCCCGCCCCGAACGCGGTGCTGTTCGCGCAAAACGCGGTGACGCTGGTGTTGCTCGCGTTCGGGAAATCGGTGCTGAGTCTGCAGATCGAGCCGGTGCGGCGACATAAAGCCAAACGTTGGTTCGCGCTCGTGCTTTTGTTTTACGCCATGCTCGCGTCGTCCATGCTGGCGCTCAAGTTCGTGACGGCGACGACGCTCATAGTGCAAAGAAATTTAGGTACGGTGACGATCGCCATAGCGGATTATTTTTGTCTGGGCACGGTGCAGACGAAACCGAGGATTTTGGCGATATTAGGAATGTGCGCAGGGTCGTTGGTGTACGCGTCGGGCGATCTGGACGC
>Ga0228650_1000606_pt1 | contig 13483 bp, 9 predicted proteins | sample 62DmetaG_FD_183171 | JGI IMG/M metagenome (GOLD analysis project Ga0228650, IMG submission 183171) | Seawater microbial communities from Monterey Bay, California, United States - 62D | ecosystem: Environmental > Aquatic > Marine > Coastal | place: USA: California | collected 2016-10-28
ACACATCCGGCACGAGCTAGCGAACTTGCGCCAGCAAGGTCGACGGAGACACGCTCCCAGCTATTTGAAACCCTTCATACATCGACGCGACTGGCATCGCATCGCTACATCCGGCACGAGCTAACGAACCTGCGCCAGTCCGCATGGCTAGGGACGCTTGCCCTCAAGCGTCCCTAGCTCACGCAAAAAGCATCTCGGACGGCTGAGGGCAGCCGTCCGAGATGCCTCAATGAGGACATAGCTTTCGTAATTTGGTATGAATCAAAAGTGCGAAACTTTCTGGACACTAGCGGCGGCCAGAGCGGCCTTTCTACATGACTTTTGACATTTAAGCGCTGCCCGAATCCAAGCCGCTTCAATCCTAAGGATTGGCTATCCAGGGCAGTCCTCATGGGATGACTATGAAATGTTACCTATGGGCGTAGGCTTTTCCTTGGCTTATAGATTGCGTCATTTTTTGGTGGCTACAATACTCTAGCTCAATGCACGCTACCGAACTCACGCTCCTGCTAAATCTTGGCTTTATCGTCATTACCGCGGCGGTCTTTGCCTTTCTTGGCAAGCTAGTGAAAATGCCCTCAATAGTGGCCTATATTTTAGCGGGTATGGCTCTGGGGCCAGGTTTAGGGATCGTGCACTTAGATCATTCGCTGGAGTTGATTTCGGAGCTCGGTATCGCCCTACTGCTCTTTCTTGTCGGGCTGGAGTTGAGCCTGCAAAAGATCAAAGACCTAGGCCGTGTGGCCATGATTCTTGGTGGTCTGCAAGTGTCGATGACGGCAGCAGGGGCGTATGCTATAGCGACCTTGATGGGATTCGGGAAAATGGAATGTGTCTTCCTCGCGGCCACAGTGACCTTTAGTAGTACTGTGGTGGTGATTAAGCTGCTCGACCAAAAGGGCGCGACGAGTCGACTCTTTGGGCGCATCGCTATCTCCCTCTTTCTGGCACAGGATATCGTAGTCATCATCGGGCTGACAATTTTGAGCGGGCTAGGTTCTGGTGGCGGGGAATCCTTTGAAATGGTCGCGCTCACGAAGAACTTGGGCATAGCCTTCGGTGGGATGATCGTGCTACTTTTGGTCTCGCTGCTCGCGTCGCGCTACGTGTTGCCGAAGCCTTTTGCTTGGGCTTCGCGCTCTCCTGATACCGTCTTTATCTGGGCGCTCTGCTGGTGCTTTCTGGTTGTATTGCTGGCGCATCAATTTCACCTATCGGTCGAGATCGGCGCTTTCCTTGCGGGCATCGCGATCGCTCAGTTGCCGATCCACGAAGATCTACACCGGCGACTGCACCCTTTAATGACTTTTTTTGTAGCGGTCTTTCTTGTCACGCTGGGGATTCAGATGGAGATCTCCGTCTTGGGTGAAGTTTGGAAGTATGCCCTCGGCCTGAGCGCTTTTGTTATTATCGCGAAACCCCTCATTGTTTTTACAATTTTGAGCCGATTGCGCTATAGCGAATACACTGCCTTTCAAACTGCGACGGCGAGTGGGCAGGTGAGTGAGTTTGCTTTCATCCTACTCGGTCTCGGTGCGGGTGCTGGTTTGATTGAAGCTAGAGTGGCCTCTCTGGGCGGGATGGTTGGAATACTGACCATCGCGATATCGTCCTACCTCATCCTCTACGGTGATTTGCTGTATGCGGTCTTTCAGAAATTGGGCATTTTGAAATTTTTTAATGCGAAACAAGAACCCGATACGGAAGAAGTACACACGCAGGAAGGACATGTGATCGTGGTCGGAATGAACGCACTCGGACGGGAGGTGGTGAAGCAACTTTCAGCTCGGGGCGAGACGGTGTTAGCGATTGATACTGACCCAAGAAAATTGGAAGGGCTAAATTGCGCGGAAACTTTGATTGGTAGCGTGGAGTATGAATCGGCGGTCGAAGAGATCGGGCTAGGCCGTGCGAGATTGGTCATCTCGGCACTTCAGATTGAAGACACCAATCATTTGTTGGCTTATCGCTGCCGCTCGGCGGGCGTACCGTGTGCGATCCACGCTTTTGATATTTCGGTGGTTGAGGATTTGCTGGATCTGGACACGGCTTACATGTTCATGCCTGCCTTTGACGCTGTGCGTGAGCAGTTGGCAATATTTGATCAAACAGAGAGTGCTGATACTTACGAGGGGGTGAACCCCACGTGACAGCGATTGCGATACTTCTGCTGGCAGCGGCGATTGCTTTTGGTCTGTCTAAGTTATTGCGGCTTCCTGCGATACCACTACTCTTGTTGAGTGGAGCGGGCTTGAATGTGTTGGCGGGTCATGCGGCCTACAAGGTGCCGCAAGATTTGATTTCGGAAATGATTCAAATTGGACTCGCGGTACTCGTTTTTACGGCAGGTGTGGAGCTGAGTCCTAGGCGGATGCGTGGGCGGACCCGTGCCCTTACGATTTTGGCTCTAACGCAGTTCTTTATGCTGGGGGCCTGTGGTGTGCTAACAGCGGTTTTTCTGGGTTATAGTTGGATGACTGCGCTTTATTTGGGCTGCGCGCTTTCGGCTAGCTCAACCTTGGTTGTTGTGCGCCATTTACAGCAACGTCGGCAGATGTTTGAACCCTATGGTCGGCTCGTACTCGGGGTGCTTTTGTTGCAAGATATCTTTATCATCTTGATTATGGTGGCGCTACTCAAGTCGCCTCAAGGTTGGTTGATGCTTTGCAATGGTGTAGCCAATGCAGTCGCGTTGGGAATCTTTGCGCTTGGGGTTCACCGCTGGCTAGTCCCCTATATCGTAAAGCGGATGAAGCTGGACGATGAAGAGTTAATGCTTGCTGCCTTGGCGGCGCTCTTTGCCTTTTCGACAATGGCTCATTTATTAGATCTTCCGTTTCTAGTGGGCGCATTTTTCGCAGGCTTTGCCATTTCGGCTTTCCCTATGAATGGCTTGGTACGTGGCATGTTGGGGTCGTTATCGGGATTTTTCCTTGCCCTTTTTTTTATCAGCGCGGGCGCGTTTTTAACAATACCTAGTCTAGAAATTCTTGGGCACAGCCTCATTTTCATGGTCGTGCTGATTCTGGTGACGGTTTTCCTCGTCGCGATCGTAGCCGAGGTGTTGGGCTACTCTAGCCGTGCTGCAGTCGAGGCGGGCCTACTACTTTCGCAGACCAGCGAGTTTTCTCTTCTGCTGGCACTGACAGGTGTGGCTTCGGGACAGGTCACGGCAGAGATCTTCTCTATGATTGCCTTGATCACGGTGAGCACGATGACGCTGACCCCGTTAATCTCTCGCGAGAGTGTGGCATTACGACTCGTCAAGTGGCACCCCCGCTATCGAAGTGGCGAGGCGGCCTGCGAGGTGATGCAAAACCACGCGGTGCTACTTGGCTATGGCCGAGCGGGGCCACGTACTGTCACTGCCCTGAAAGAGCGCGGTATTTCCATGGTAGTGGTGGATGAGGATGCGGGCGTGATTCGTCAACTAATCGCGCAAGGCATCCCCTGTGTGCAGGGCAATGGTTCCGACCTGCGCACTTTGGAGCGTGCGCACTGCAGGGAAGCTAAGGTCGTCTTTTGTTCTATGCGGCGGACTCGCGATGCGCAATTGGCGCTGAATTATTTGAAAGATTCGCCAGTTAAAGTTATCGTGCGAGTTTTTGAGACCTTTGAAGAAGATATGGTGCGTGCGGCGGGCGGACAACCCGTGCAAACGGCCTTCGCGGCAGCGGCTCAGTTTCTGGAATGGACGGAAGTGAATCTGCCAAAGCTAGAGGGGCCCTAGGGGCTTCATTTGTGAAGACCGCCAATCCCAAGAACCAATTCTTGGCGGGCACATAAGTCGCTCTCCTAGCTTATGCTATTCGCTGCCTTCCGATTTCTGAATTAAAGAGGAAGCAAAGAAGAATCGCGGACGCTCGCTAAGGTCTTCGACGCTTTGCCCATCAAGTGAGGCTTTTAAGGCCATTTGCTTGATCGCGTCCGCTTGTTCAATCCCAGTCTCGATTGCGAGCAGGCCACCCTCAGCCAAATGCTTAGAGACGCTTTCAAAAATGAGAGCTAAGTCATCTAAACCGTGTTGTCCTGAAACGAGTGCGCTGTGTGGTTCGTGACCGATCACTTCTGGTTCCGCAGTTTGCATTTCGGCTTCGGTCAAATAAGGGGGGTTGGAAACAATCAGGTCAAATTGTGCGCTTTCAGCGAGCGGTTCAAGCCAGGTCCCTTCGATAAAAGTAACTCTATTTGATAACTTTAGTGCAGCCGCATTTTCTTTGGCCAGAGCGATGGCTTCGCCGCTTTGATCACTTGCAGTGACTTCCGCGTTCAAGTATTTAGAGGCAAGGGCTAAAGCAATCGCGCCGCTGCCAGTGCCCAAATCTAGAATACGCATAGGTGGGGATTTCAATCTTTCTACGATCAATTCAACCAGCTCCTCAGTTTCATGCCGTGGAATGAGGGCACGTGAATCTACTTTAAGTGTGAGCCCATAAAATTCCGTGTTGCCTACAATATACTGTAGTGGCTCGCGCGATGCCCGACGTTTGACTAGGGGTCGTAGGTCCGTGAGTTGCGCTTCGGTCAGCGGACGGTCGAGATCTAGGTAAATATCGAGCCGCTTAATCCCAAGCGAGTGTGCGATTAAGCTGTCTGTATCGAGTTTGGCGTTGGGCACCCCCTTCTCGATGAAGAAAGTCTCCGTGCGCTCTTTGATTTCTCGAAGGGTGAGCATTTGATATCGCCTCAGAGGGTCTGTTTTTCCAACAGATTCTGGATGCGGGCTTCATAGTCGTAGTTTTGAAGGGCGTCGATGAGGTCATCCAGGTCGCCTTCGACGATAGTCGGGAGTGAGAGGCTGAGGCCGATACGGTGATCGGTCAGGCGGCCCTGGGGATAATTGTAGGTGCGAATACGTTCGGAGCGGTCGCCTGTGCCGATCTGACCTTTACGCTCGGCGGCGTATTTGGCGTGCTCTTCATCAACCTTAGCTTGGAGTAGACGTGAGCGCATTACGGTGAGGGCCTTGGCGCGGTTTTTGATCTGCGAGCGTTCGTCGGCGCAGTAAACAGTGACGCCAGTTGGTTTGTGCACCATCATGACGGCAGAGTCGGTCGTATTAACGTGCTGTCCCCCTGCCCCACTCGCACGCATGGTTGAGATATCTAGATCTTGCGGGTTGATCTGGACGTCCACTTCTTCGGCTTCGGGAAGCACGGCGACGGTCGCAGTGGAGGTATGAATGCGTCCTTGGGTTTCGGTCGCAGGCACGCGTTGGACGCGGTGGACGCCGCTCTCGAATTTCAGAAACTTGTAGGCCTCTTCGCCCGTCATGTTAAAAATAATTTCTTTAAATCCACCCACATCAGCTGGGCTAGAACTCATGATCTCCACGCGCCAGCCGCGAGTTTCCGCATAACGGCTATACATGCGGAAGAGGTCGCCTGCAAAGATATTGGCTTCGTCGCCGCCAGCGCCACCACGGATTTCCATGACGGAGTTACGGCTGTCGGTGGCATCTGGGGGGATCATGAAGCGGAGCACATCGTTGGCTAGACGGTCGCGCTCCTTGGCTAGAGGTTCGATTTCCTCGGCGGCCATCTCGCGTAACTCGGCTTCGACGGACTCGTCGGTGGCCATAGCTTGGTTCTCTTCTAACTGCTCAACGGTGCTGTGGTAGGCTTCGAACTTTTCGACGAGCGTGCTGAGGCGCATTTGTTCGCGAGAGACGTCGGCAGCGCGGCGCTGGTCGGAGTAGAAGTCGGGATCGGCCATCTGCTCGTTCAGCTCGCTAAGTTTATCGCGGAAAGGGGCTATGTCAGGAATTGTGTGCATCGGTAAGAAACTGCTTTTGAATTATGCATTGCAGTGAAAGCCATAGCTCACAACAGTTGAGATCTACCTGCAATGACGAAAAAGAACCTTCATCGCCAAAACATTGTCGCCTGTATCTGGGATTTTGACAAGACCCTCATCCCTGGTTACATGCAGGCCCCTATATTTGAAGCTTTTGGAATTGATGAGGAGCAATTCTGGAAAGAGGTCAACGCCCTGCCCGCTATTTATGCCAAGCGTGGCACGCGTGTTTCTTACGATACGATCTATCTGAACCACTTGATTAGCTTCGTGAAGAACGGCTGCCTCAAGGGTTTGACCAATCAGCGCCTGCGCGAACTAGGCAAAGACTTGCGTTTCTACGACGGCTTACCAGAGCTGTTCACCCGTTTGCAGGCCGTGACGGAGTCACGCTCAGAATATAAAAAGCATAACATCAAGCTAGAGCACTATATCATCAGCACAGGATTGGCCGAGATGATCAAGGGCAGCATGATCGCGCCTCACGTGGATGGGATCTTCGGCTGCGAATTTATTGAGGCACCGCTACCGCCAAACTATTCCAAGCAAGACGAGTTTCCCCTGCAAATGGAGTTTGAGATCAGCCAAATCGGTACGATCGTCGATAATACCATTAAGACCCGTTATATTTTTGAGATCAACAAGGGCACCAATAAGAATCCGACGATCGATGTGAACGCGTCGATGAACCGCGTGGATCGCCGTATCCCGATCGATCGTATGATTTACACGGCGGATGGGCCGAGCGATGTGCCTGTATTCTCAGTCGTTAAAAGTAATGGTGGTAAAGCTTACGCAGTTTTCAATCCCGAGAGTGAAGCCGAATTTGCGCAAAACGATGCCCTACTACATGCGGGTCGTATCCATGCCTACGGCCCAGCTAACTACACGGAAAAAAGTACCACCTCCAAATGGCTACGCATGCACGTGCGCTCGATTTGCGATGCGATCGTGGCAGAGTGTGAGGCGAGCCTTAGCGAAAACGTCAGTCGTGCACCGAGGCATTTGCACGAAGAGGATGAGTTGGATGAGATTCCACCTAGGGAGGTCAAGCCACAGAAGGAGTTGTTTTAGCTAAATTATGGCCTGTCCGCTTGCGCGAAGGCTTTACGGACCAGCTTGGGCTCAAAGGGCGCTTGTGAAGGAGTAGGCCACGATTTGACATTAGCCGAGCTATTGGTATAGTTTAGCTTAACGTATGAATATGCTCACTGCTCTACTTCTGGGTGCAATCTGCGGTTTAATCGGGGCATTCGTGATGACTTTCTTTATGGGAGCGGTCAGTCAGGCTTTTGGCAAGCGAGTGGATATGGCGCGTGCCTTAGGCAGCTATTTTACGGGAAAAGCAGAAGGTTCGGGTGCACTCGGGCGTGCCATTCATAGTTTGTCAGGTGTCGTTTTTGGGAGTATTTATTTTGCGCTTATGCACGCGATGGGGGCTCTTGTATTTCCCTATGCTATTTTTTTGGGGATTGGTTACGGTTTCTTCCACGGATTGATTATGAGCTACATACTTATGTTTTTCGCCAGTGCGCGTCACCCAGTGGAAGCGTATCGTAAAGCGACTCTCGAAGAGGGGCTACTGCACCTTGTGGGGCACATTATTTTTGGTGGCGTCGCAGGAGCCCTAGGCAGCTTGATCTCGCTTGTGATTTGATTAACTGGGCTCACTTAGGATGAGTCGTACCGCATCTAGGCGTAAGTCCGCCTTCGCGATGTGGCGTGTCACCTCTGCGATCACGTTTTCTGCGATCTTGATTTCTTCCTTCCGTATGTTGGGGTTCACTTTTTGCAATTCTTTTAAGCGATGGGCCTCTCCGTCGAGTCGTTCGTGAGCTTGACTCATGGCGGTTTTGAGTCGAACTGACTTTTGAGTGCAAGCGTGGGTTTTCGCGGCACGGAGCATTTCTGGAACGAGGGCTTGGAGTAGCGCAGGGTCTTGTTTAAGGCGGAAGGCTTCTTCGTCACCGCAGTATTTGTTAATCGTTTCATGCCCGAATTGCTTGCTACAATCCTTGCCGCTGAGATCGACGAGCACGCGCACGGGTGTCGGTGGGAGAAAACGATCCACGTGGAGACGGGGTGGTGCGACGCTTTCGAGCACATAGATGGCCTCGATCAAAATGGCAGGCGCGTCGATGCTTGGATCTTTCCAGACTACGATAGAACTGTTGCCCTTTTCCGAGCTGAGCGTGAGATCAATCGCGCCGCGGACCATGGGGTGGTCCCAGGTCAGAAAGCCAATATCTTCGCGCCCAAGTGCTCGAGTGCGGTCGCAAGTCACAGTGGTCCCCTCCTCGGGCAGGCAGGGGAAGGAATCAGTGAACAACTGCCCCGGTGCAAGACGGAAAGTACGTGCATCGATGTCGTCGACAGTCACGCCGAAGTGATCGAAGATGCGGTTCATAAACTGGTCGAGAGTGCGGTCGGTATCGAGGGCGCGGATCTGCCCGACGAGCTGCGCGGAGGCTTCTTTGCGGAAGGAGTTCAGCGCGATGAGGCGATCCTGCCCCTGGCTGAGTTGCTTTTCTAGATCTTCACGGAATACTTGGGTCTCCTCGACCAGTTGGTCGGCTTCGGCCAGCGTCTTTTTATCAGCGATGTGGTAGCGTGATCCCAGCGAGCGCAGGCACTTTCCAAACTTATTCAGGTAGGCGTAGCCGCCTTTGAGTGAATGCGTGACGCCATCCAATCCCTCGTGGTGCCAGCGCATGAGTAGCTCGGTCCAGCTGTGCTTTAGGTATGGAATGTGGATTTGGATGGTTTCAGTCTGCCCGATTCGATCGAGCCGACCAATGCGCTGCTCGAGCAATTCGGGGTTGAGTGGCAGGTCGAAGAGCACGAGGTGGTGGGCGAACTGAAAGTTACGTCCCTCGCTACCGATCTCTGAACAGAGGAGAATTTTCGCGCCGTCGACCTCGGCAAACCATGCCGCGTTGCGGTCGCGTTGGAGCAGTGTCAGTTCTTCGTGGAAAAGGCCAGCCTTGACCTTGATCTCTTCGAGCAAGGCGTCGTAGATCGCTTGTACTTTTTCACGCGTGCAGCAAATGAGGAGGACTTTCTCATTTTTACCGAGGCCTTTAATTAGCTCGGCCAACCACAGAATGCGCGGGCCGTGGCGAAAGTCGTAGGGCTCGGCCGCTTCCTTGTCTTTAGCCCTATCGAGCTCAAACTCTCGAAGCAGTCGTTTGTCCAATTCTTCCTTTGGTAGCTTCGCGCGCGCCATGAGTGCAGATGCGAGCCCTTTCCTTTTAGGGAATCCTGTGAGCGAGTCACGTGAGTTACGAAAAATCACACGCCCCGTGCCGTGCCGGTCGACCAGCTCTTCGAGCATAGATGATTGGTCTTTAAGGGCTGTCTGAAACTCATCGTCGGTGTATTCTTCGAAGACTTCACGCAGGTATGTAAGCTCCTCGGGCTTTAGCTTTTTACGGGCAAGCATCTTGTTGGCCACTGCCGCGACCTTAGTGTAAGCAGACTGTTCTTGCTGGAATTTATCCAGATCAGGATAGCGCTCAGGATCGAGCAAGCGCAGACGGGCAAAGTGTCCCTCTGCGCCGAGTTGCTCGGGCGTGGCGGTCAGTAGCAATAAGCCGTGGCTTTTTTTCGTCAGATCCTCGATCAGCTGATACTCCGGGCTGACTACTTCGCGCGACCATTCGAGGTGGTGCGCTTCATCGACGACGAGCATGTCCCATCTCGTTGAGAGGGCACATTCCGCCCACCGTCGGTGCTCTAGTAGCGTCTTAATGCTGCAAATCACGAGTTGTTCCGCATTAAAGGGATTGGTTTCCGCGTCCACAGAGGTGACGGACTCACAATGCGCCGCGTCGACCAGCGTGAACCACAGGTTAAAGCGGCGCAGCAACTCGATGAACCATTGGTGGACGAGTGACTCGGGCAACACGATGAGGATGCGCTCTGCTCGGCCCGTGAGGTGGAGTCGGTGCAGGATCAAGCAGGCTTCGATCGTTTTACCTAGACCAACTTCGTCTGCGAGCAAGACGCGCGGCATATAGCGATTAGCGACCTCAGAGGCAATGTAAAGCTGATGTGGAATCAGGTCGATACGCCCGCCCACGAAGCCAGCTACCTCCGACTGCCTCGCATGTGCAAGTCGAGCGATGGCTTCGTAGCGCAAGTTGAAAGCAGACGACTGATCAATCTGCCCCCCGATGAGGCGATCCTCGGGCTTGCTGAAGCTGATCGAATCTGCGAGATCCATTTCCGTTATTTCGACTGCGCCGGCAAGGTAAGTAATGATCCCCTCCTCCACTTTCACCTCCTCGATCACGATGGTTTCACCGTCCTGAGAATGAATGCTGTCGCCCGCGCGAAACTCGACCCGCTTGATGGGTGCATGGGCAGGGGCATAGAGCCGCGTTTCCGCAGATGCCGGAAAGGCGAGTCGAATTTGGTGCCGGGAGACTTCCTCCACTATCCCGAGCCCGAGCTCTGGCTCCGTTTCGCTGATCCAGCGTTGTCCAATTGTAAATTTAGCCATCGGTGGATGCTTTGGCTCGCTATGCTTAAAGTCAAGGAGGGGCTCTTCCTATGTAAGCAACTGGCAAAGGTTCTTGCGGCATTAGACGCGCGCGCACTAAGTTAATTTATGCACGCGAAAGTCGATCTTTTTATTCCTGACCATGTCAGTGCGCCTGAGGCGCAGGCACGCACGTCCCATCTCGGTATTGGCGCGCACCAAGACGATTTGGAATTTATGGCCTTTCATGGCATTGCCACCTGTTATGAGCAAGAGGGTGCCTGGTTTAGTGGCATCACCTGCACAGATGGTGGCGGCAGCGCTCGTTCGGGAGTCTTTGCGAATAAGACGGACCTAGAGATGCAAATGATCCGTGCGGATGAGCAACGCTGTGCCGCGGAAATCGGCCAGTACAGCTATGTAGCGCAGCTCGGCTTTGCTAGTGCGACGATTAAAGACCCCGCCGCGCGTGTTAAACTGGTCGACCAATTGGAGCAACACTTAACCTGTACTCAGCCTGAGGTCCTCTACACGCACAATCCCGCCGACAAGCATGCCACTCACGTGGCCGTATTCTACGCAGTGATTGAAGCGCTACTTAGGATTCCACCCTACTCTCGTCCAAAGAAGGTGTACGGCTGCGAAGTTTGGCGAGATCTCGACTGGCTCGAGCCGGAAGATAAGATTGCACTCGATGTGAGCACCCATCCTGAATTGGCTGAGAAACTGAATGCGTGCTTCGCCTCGCAGATAGTTGGGGGCAAAGACTACGGCAAGGCCGTCATTGGCCGCCGCCGCGCGAATGCGACTTTCTACGACTCTCATTTGGTTGATACGCTGGATCAGCTTTGGTTCGCGATGGATCTGACGCCGCTGATCGAGGAAGATGGCCCCACTGCGAAGGACTTCGTTGAAGTGAAGCTGGGGCGATTTCGGAAGTCGGTTATGGGTCAATTGTCGGGTCTAGCTTGCTCGGGCTAGTGTCGCCCGCCGTCAATCTTATGACTTATTTAGTCTCGCCTGGCCTTGCCTGTTCAGCCTCCTAGTCGGCTTGCTTCACCTGCCCGACTGTAGTCGCCCTTCGCTCGCATCGGCCCTGAACGGGTCAGTCAGCTAAAGGAAGCTGCTTAGGTAAGTAACTAGGCAAGTTTCTGAGCCCATCTGACAGGCCTGTGGGAGCTTACATTATTTTCGACGGCCGACACGAGTGCTGCTTTTAGGCCGCCTTTATTAATTGGGCACAGAGCTTTGGGCGCATAAATGCGAGACTCCAAGCTTGTGTCCTTGCGGTACTCACTTGACGCAATCGCGTATTCGGTGAATTTAGCCTGTCCCATGCCTGTCTCCGACACGATTGTTGCTCTCTCATCGCCTGCGGGCGAATCCGCCATTGCGCTGATTCGCTTGAGCGGGCCTGCTTGCGCGGACCTAGCTAGCGCGATCACACAAGGCAGTAAGCCGCTCAAAAAGCGCTATGCGCATTTTGCTAAGTATTTCGCTGTCAATGGAATGCTGATCGACGAGTGTATTTTTACGTATTTCAATGAAGGCCAATCATTTACGGGTGAGTCAATGCTGGAAATAGCACCGCACGGTAATCCACTGATTGTGCAAAAAATCCTCACGGATTTGATGGCACGCGGCTGCCGCCCCGCGGAGCCAGGTGAGTTCACGCGCACAGCATTCTTGAATGGGCGTATGGATTTAAGTCAGGCTGAGGCGATCTCTGATTTGATCCGCGCACGCTCTGATCGCAGCCTTGAAGTGGCGCAGCGCCAGTTGCATGGGTCGGTGGGTCGCAAGATGAGCGAACTAACTGAAGGCCTGCTCGCTGTCATGGCACAGCTCGAAGCCTACATAGATTTCCCTGAAGAAGACTTGCCGGGTGAAGATCAAGCGGGCCCTGCTTCCGCTCTACGAAAACTGATCAAGGAGATGAGTGATCTGATTGAAACGCAGCGCTACTCCGCCCTACTCCACGAGGGGATTAAGACCTTAATCATTGGCGAACCAAACGTAGGAAAAAGTAGCTTGATTAATGCACTGACAGGCGCGGAAAGGGCCATTGTCAGTGATATCCCGGGCACCACGCGCGACTATATATCTGCCTTCATGATGGTAGGGCCATGGCGTATCGAGATTTTGGATACAGCAGGTCTACACGAAGCCGGCGACGCGATTGAAAAAATCGGGATCGACCATACGATTGAGCAAGCCGAGACGGCCGATTTCTTTTTGCTCGTGCTCGATACCACGACGCCCTCCCCCACCCTCCCGGATTCTTTACTGCAGCGAATGAATCCGAACAACACGATTGTGATCGAGAACAAAGCCGATCTGCCCAGCGCCCAATCGAGTGCTGATTTCCTGCCGGACCTAAAGCATGTCCGCACTTCCCTCTTAGAGCGGAAGGGGCTCGCGGAATTGCGGGAAACCTGGCAGAAATCCATCGACGCTAGTCTGACGCAAGCGCAGAATGATGGCGTGGTCGTGAACGCGCGCCATGCCGCTGCACTTGGAGAAGCCGTTGACGCGCTGGAACTTGCATCATCTAAACTAAAATTAGGCGATCATTCCGAGTTGATTGCCGCTGATCTGCGAGATGCGGTAGAACATATTGGCCAAGTGGTCGGACGTGTCGATAATGAGCGCATGCTTGATCGACTTTTTCAACAATTTTGTATCGGAAAATGAGCGCAGGATTAAAATTTGGCAAAGGCCAGCCCTACGACGTGATTGTCTGCGGCGCCGGACATGCGGGCTGCGAGGCCGCCCTCGCCTCTGCGCGACTCGGTGCAGACACCCTGATGCTGACCGGTAACCTGGATACGATTGCTCAAATGAGCTGTAACCCAGCAATCGGAGGCCAAGCCAAAGGTCACATGGTGCGAGAGATCGACGCGCTTGGCGGCGAGATGGCAATCAACACGGATACCACCGCCATTCAGTTTCGCTTGCTAAATGCTTCTAAAGGACCAGCCGTTCAAGCGCCCAGAGCGCAATGCGACAAGAAGGCCTATCAATACCGTATGAAGCATGTGATCGAGCTGCAGGAGAAGCTCGATCTTTTCCAGGCCATGGTTCAAGGCCTTATATTTGAAGGTGACAAGGTCGTCGGGGTTCGCACTAACCTGGATGTTGCGTTTTACGCGAGGACAGTGGTCGTCACGACGGGCACTTTTCTGCGCGGCTTGATGCATGTGG
>Ga0228650_1000616_pt1 | contig 13415 bp, 6 predicted proteins | sample 62DmetaG_FD_183171 | JGI IMG/M metagenome (GOLD analysis project Ga0228650, IMG submission 183171) | Seawater microbial communities from Monterey Bay, California, United States - 62D | ecosystem: Environmental > Aquatic > Marine > Coastal | place: USA: California | collected 2016-10-28
AAACTTAATAAAAATCAGTGCTAAATTCAACAAATGTATACTACTTTCTTCTCACGATATTGATTTGAGTATTGATGCTCAACGTCCTTTTCTAGTTGTTCGAAAAGACACGAATACAATCGAACTTTTAGCTGCTGAAACATCAAAAAACACCATCGTCTCAATAGCGTTTTAGTCCTTTTTAATCCTCCACTCCAGTTGCAACTAGTTTTAGAATTGCAAAAACAGAGCATATCAAAATACTTTACAGTTATAAAAAAATAACATTTAAATCAGGTGAAAGTCTTTATTAAATGGTATTTTAGGTTCGCTATACTTTTAATTGGTCTTATTTAAAAATAAGACACTGACTACAAACTATGAAAAAAATACTGCTCCTCTCCCTCATTTTGAGTTATTCCTGCGCTTCATTTTCGCAAATCGTTGACCCATTCTCCATTCGATTTCAAACCAACCAAAAAGGTGGCCTCGTGGCGCTTGCGAATACTTCTGTTGGATGTAATTGTACTGCAAATAATGAAATGCCTCCAGGTGGAACAAGTGACAACAACAATTTCTCAATGAGTTTCGTTGACGTAGATAGTGACGCTACAACGTTTATGTCTTCTGGAGATCAACTTGACTTGGCCAATTGTAGTGAAATAACATGGGCAGGCCTTTACTGGCTCGGACATCTTGACAATACTCCAGCAAATACACCCAATTACAACATAAGAAATCAAGTAAAGTTAAACCCAAACGGTACGGGATACGTCAATCTGACAGCTGATGAAATACTTGATAACTCAACAGGAAAGTCCTCTTATTTCTGTTTTAAGGATATTACATCAATCGTTCAAGCAAATCCAATCAATGCAACGTATGATGTAGCGAATGTCGTGACAGATGTTGGAACGAATACATTTGGTGGATGGACTATAATGGTTGTATACAAAAATATTTATGAATCAATGAAGAACTTGACTGTTTTTGATGGATTAGCAAATGTAAGCCCAGGATTTTCAGGAACGGTAGATATTTCATTGAGTGGATTCCTTACTCCACCAACCGGTGCTGTAAATTTTGAACTTGGTGTTGTAGCACACGATGGAGACCGCGGGCAAGCTGGAGATCAACTGTCATTTAATGGAGCTGGAACATTTGTGAATATTAGTGATGGTATACATCCAGTGAATAATGTCTTCAATAGCACGATATCAAATGGCGGTGTTGTAACACCCTTAAGAAACCCAAGTTATAACAACAATCTCGGGCACGATGCCAATATCTATGCGCCGGATAATTCAGGTTTTAACTACATTGGTAACTCAGCAACAAACGCATCAATACGGGTATCCACACAAAATGAAACCATACTCACAAGTGTCATCACTTCTGCTATAGACATTTACGAACCTGACCTTAGGGCGTCTGTTTCTTACACCGACCTAAACGCAGGAACTATCGAACCTGGAGATATTCTTGAATATTCTATCGTTGCGAAAAACATTGGCTCCGATGTTTCATTGAATACCATTTTAACTGATACATTAGATAACCGTTTGGCCTATATCCCAGGAACAATTTCCATCACATACGGACCAAACACCGGAGTAAAAACCGATGCGTTAGATACGGATCAGGCAGAATTCATTTTGGCCGATAATGTTGTCAGCGCTCGAATTGGAACAGGAGCAGATGGCATAAATGGAGGTCAAGTTGTAAACTCTCCGAATGGGGCAGATAGTACCGTGATTACATTTCAAGTTCAGCTGACGAACGACTGCGCTATATGGCAGTGTGGTAACGTCCTTGAAAATAAAGCCTACATTTCTGGGACAGGACAAATTTCTGGAATAACAAATGGAAATGATGGCGCTTCGGATTTATTGGATCAAAATGGATGTCCATCGCTTCAAAGTGGTATTGTTGCGGTTGACGTAAGCAACTGTTTGGACACTGTAATCTTATTTACAGATAGCTTGTGCGTTGGAGAAACCATCTCATTGAGTTTCCCAAATTCAACCTTCCTTACCTATGACTGGAGTGGACCCAATGGTTTCTCTTCAACAATCAGTAATCCAACAGTGCCAAACGCACAGTTAATTGATGCTGGTGACTATATCTTACATGTTTACTACGAGGGGGTTGAATGTATTACGGATACAACAGCACCGGTATTTGTTACAGACAATCCGACCATACAGCTCAATCAGCTTCAAAGCGATACCTGCTTCAATCTCGGAGAAGGTTTTATAAATATCAGTGGTGTTGGTAATGCTCCGTTTAGCTATGCATGGTCAAATAACGATACTGATTCCGTGGCAAATGACCTAAATGCAGGAACGTATAATGTGACTGTTACAGATCAATATGGATGTAGCGTTGTAGATACATTTACCGTGACGGAGCCGCCATTACTAGAAGTTACTGCCTCAATTACATCAGACTATAATGGACAGGATATTAGTTGTTTTGATGCCTCGGATGGAAGCGCAACAGCATCAGGCACTGGAGGTGTCTTGCCATACAGCTTACTATGGACACCATCATTAAGTACAAATGATACTATTACTGGATTGGACATTGGAGTTCATCTCGTGACACTAACAGATGACAACGGATGTATCGCTGAGGACAGTGTCACCCTTTCACAACCAGATACACTATCCCTATCTGCCATTGCGACTGACGTACTTTGTTTTTCAGATACAACAGGTGCGATCGACCTCACCGTAAGTGGAGGAACGCAACCGTACGCGCACAATTGGTCTAATTTTGCAACCACAGAAGACCTCATCAACCTAGATGCTGGATTCTATACCGACACGGTCACAGACACCAACGGGTGCTTCAACGTTATTACACTTGAAATTACAGAGCCAACAGACTCCATGAGTTTTACGAATGTGAATGCCGAAATTTTTTGCTTCGGGGATTCCACTGGAGCCATTGATCTTACCGTTACTGGAGGTACAACACCTTACACATACAATTGGTCAAACAACGAAATCACAGAAGATATAACAGGTATTCCAAGTGGCGTCTATACAGTCACGGTTACCGACTCCAATAACTGTAGCCAAAATACATCTATTGATGTCATTGAGCCAACTGAGATGATTATCAATTCAAGTTTTCTTGACCCAGTTTGTCAACTTGGAACCCAAGGATCCATCGATCTTGATGTTGTTGGAGGTACACCTGGCTATACCTATTCATGGAACAATGCAGAAACAATTGATTCAATTATTAATCTCAATGCCGGTACGTATACATGCGTAGTGATCGATTCAAATCAATGTGTCGATACTGTAGCAATAACATTAACGGATCCCGATGCTGTCGTAGTAAGTCATACACAAGTCGACGTGCTGTGCTACGGCGATTCAACTGGATCGATTGACATCACACCGGCAGGTGGAACGCCTGGCTATACCTACGTATGGAGTAACCTAGAAATCACACAAGATATTACCAACATACCTGCAGGGCTTTATTATGTTGATGTATACGACACGTTTAACTGTGGTGGATTTTTATCCATGAATATCTTTGAACCAGATACGGCCGTCTATATATCGAGTAATTCATTTACCGATGTCCTTTGCTTCGGTGACTCAACTGGGACACTATCAATCGATGCTGCCGGAGGAGTTGGCCCATATACTTATTTATGGAACAATCTTGAAACAACTCAGAATATACAGAATATTCCAGCCGGAATCTACGAGGTAGTTGTAACTGACAGTAATTTGTGTACGGCTATTTTCATCGATACAATCCTTGAACCTACCGATATTGAGCTTACCGAAACACATTTAGATGTGCTTTGTTTCGGAGACGCAACAGGTTCGATTAACTTGACACCCTCTGGTGGTGTATCTCCTTATAGCTTTGTATGGAGTAACGGACAATTTACCGAAGATTTGTCTCAAATTCTTGCAGGAAATTACACAGTAATTGTAACAGACGATAACAATTGTTTGGATACATTGACCACGACAATCACAGAACCGGCAGCACCAGTTAACTTGAGCAGCATTGCTTATCCTGTATTATGCCATGAAGGAAGTGATGGAAGTATTGACTTAACAGTGACAGGCGGAACAGCAGGATACAGCTATCTTTGGGATACAAATGAAATTTCAGAGGACATTGATGGTCTCGAAACTGGAACTTATTTTGTTACAGTAACAGATACGAACGGATGTTCAGATACCCTCTCTACTTTTGTATCTGAACCCGCAGCGCCAATTTCCTTAAGTATTTCAGCAACACCCGTCTGTTTTGGAGATAGCACAGGTATAGCTATTGTAGTTCCGGTTGGTGGTACACCAGGATACTCTTATCTGTGGGACACTTCCGATGAAGACACTTTATCGCAGCTCGAAGGATTGAGCCAAGGCCTCTACTCAGTCCTTGTTACAGATACAAACGGTTGTGAAAATACGATCTCAGTTTATGTTGAAGAACCAATAGGATTAGCAGGATGTGTGAACCTAGATATGCCGAATGTATTTACACCAAATGGTGATTTCACGAATGATCTTTACCTTCCGACCAAAATAACAAATATCAAGTATTACAACTTGGTCATCCTGAATCGTTGGGGAAATGTCGTCTTTATGACTGATGACATCAATGAGGGATGGGACGGAACATACAAAGACAGTGAATGCTCGGAGGGTGTTTATTTTTGGAAAGTTGACTATATTGACAACTACGATTTAAGTAATAGTAAACACGGACACCTGAATTTAATTCGCTATTAGAAGTCCACTAGTTTTGTATGTGAGAGGCGTCCACTATAAAGGCCCTTAAGTTCAATTGAAAATTGTTCTTGCAGGTTGTTTTTCATTCAATGAGAAGCCGAATAACACAACATTACTGAAAACAACTACTGGATTGCAGATACAAAATCAATAGCCCAAGGGAATGATTGGAGTATTCAGAAAGTAATCGAGACAAACGAATTTTAAGTCAAGAGAAAATAGTAAGCAGTTTGGATTGCACACACAATATGCCCGTGTCAACTCTAGTGACTTACTGCTTGATTATTTTTCTTCTTAAAAACCACGAAGAACTTCGTGGTTTGATTCTTTTTCTTCATTCAAATTTCATATTTGGTCGAAAAGGTCTATCTTTAGATAGGTATATATACAACATAAGCCTAGTAAAAAAATGAAAAAGACCTGTCTTTTAATTGTCTTCCTATGTACAGCATCATTTAGTTTCAGTCAAATCACCACATCAACTTATGACTTTGAAAGCTTAGCACTTGCCCCAATTAATGGGCAAGACAATTGGGAAGTGAAAAGTAGCCATTCTCAGGTGAACAACGGCAGCATATGCACCAGAAACAACCTACGGAGGTACTAACTCATCAAATACGAACGTTGCAGAAATAGACGCTGGATCTGACGGTATTGCTGGAACACCAGATGATTTTTACTTATGTCAATCAATCACAGGACTACAAGTAGGTCAAAATTATACCCTATGCTTCAATTATTCTAGAAGAAATATTGGTCCCAATCCAATGGACATGATTGTAACAATTGATGGGGGTGCACTAACTCAAACTTTTCTTCATACAACTTCAACACCGCATTATGGCTAATTAATACAGTAAGAGTAGCTATATATGTGAGAATTTAAAACCGCAAGCACAAGCTATATTCCGGACAATTGACATTTATTTCACGGACATATACCGGACAACGGTTGTTTATCAAAATATTAAAGAATAAAAAAGCCGTATTGGAATCAATACGGCTCTAAATTTGTAAAGGAAAAGTTTAACGTTTGTGCATTCCTTCGTCTGAAACAGTAAGCTTCTTTCTACCTTTCTTACGACGGGCAGCTAACACTCTTCTTCCGTTCTTTGTAGCCATTCGGCTTCGGAATCCGTGCTTGTTTCTTCTCTTTCTTACCGATGGTTGAAACGTTCTTTTGCTCATGATATCTTCTTTATTCTATTGTCTAAATTCGGACTGCAAAGATAGGTATTTTTTCTATTTACCAAAACCTTTCTATAAAAATATCGAAAATTAAGTGGATTCGTGTTTTTGTAAGTATTTTTGTACGACTCGAAATTACTAGAACGAAAATGCTCAGACCCAAGAAAACGAAAGAAAAAAGAGAGAAGCTTTCAAAAAGTAGCATCAAGAAAGCAAAAAAAATCTTTTCATTCTTAAAGCCTTACAGTGCTATTTTTATTATTGGATGGGTTTTTCTAATTCTTTCAAGTCTTATAGGTCTTGCATTTCCACTGCTAATGGGGCAACTTCTCGGAACCGGATCATCACAAGAAAGCGCGCTATCCTCAGTCCTTGAAGGGATGTCAATATCGGATGTTGACTCTGTTGCCATTGGTTTATTCATTGTTTTTGCAGCACAAGCACTTTTTGGCTTTTTCAGAATAATAATTTTTACCTATGTTACCGAAAATACCTTGCGTGACATCAAGCAAGTAGCTTTTGGTCGTCTTTTGTACATGCCCATGAACTTCTTCAACCAAAACAAGGTTGGCGAGCTCACAAGCCGTATGTCTGCTGATATTGAAAAAATACAAGGTGTTCTCTCCACAACAATCGCTGAATTCTTCCGTCAGATTATCATAATTGTGGGTGGCATTGTTTTTCTCGTTCTTATTTCTTTGAAACTCGCACTAATAATGCTAGGGACTCTTCCTGTAATGATTATTATCGCAGTTGTTTTTGGTCGCTTCATAAGAAAACTTTCGAAGCAAGCACAAGATGAATCCGCAAAATCAAATGCAACCATTGAAGAATCACTCATGGGAATTTCAAATGTGAAGTCATTCACAAATGAGGTTTTCATGCTCAACAAATACAAAAAAGCGATCAATACCATTAAAGCACTTCAAATACGCTCTGGACTCTGGAGAGGTGTTTTCGCATCTTTCATCATCTTCTGTTTGTTTGGAGCAATCGTATTTATAATTTGGCAAGGCCTTTTGATGACGCAAGGATCAAATCCAGAATTGGCAGAGAAAGATTTCTTTTCCTTTATAATGTTTACGATCATGATGGGCGCCTCTTTGGGATCAATTGCAGATATGTATAGTAATATTGCAAAAGCGGTAGGCGCAAGCGAACAACTCATGAAAATAATCGAAACGGAAAATGAATCCGATTTGAATATTGGAACAGCCAAACCAGATATCAGCGGACGAGTTGCATTCAATAACGTTTCATTTCACTACCCACAACGAGAAGATGTACAAGTACTAAAGTCCATTTCATTTGAATCAGAAAGCAATCAAACCATCGCCTTAGTTGGTGCCTCTGGAGCAGGTAAATCAACCATTGCCTCTCTCCTACTAAATTACTACCCGCTCACAGGTGGTGCGATTTACTTCGATGGAATATCCAATAAGGATATTGATACCGAACACCTTCGTGCGCAAATGGCATTTGTACCTCAAGAAGTGATCCTCTTCTCGGGAACAATCAAGGAAAATATCGCTTTCGGAAAGACAAACGCAACTGAAGAAGAAATTATTAGTGCAGCGAAAAAAGCCAATGCATTTGAATTCATTCAATCATTTCCAAACCAGCTTGAAACGGAAGTTGGAGATCGAGGGATTCAGCTTTCCGGAGGGCAAAAACAACGTATAGCAATAGCTCGAGCCATTCTTAAAGATCCGAAAATTCTAATTCTGGATGAAGCAACATCGGCGCTTGATTCAGAATCGGAGCAACTAGTACAAAATGCGCTTGAAACCCTAATGGAGGGAAGAACTTCCTTTGTAATTGCGCACCGCCTATCAACAATTAAGAAAGCCAGTGCCATTCTAGTCATGGAAAATGGACAAATCATGGAACAAGGGAAGCACGAAGTACTCATCGCGCTCAATGGAATATACGCTAATTTGGTTTCTCTTCAAGGCATCAAAAACGAAAGTTAAATACCTTCCCATCAGGGTGCAACATAGCGCATCAACTCTGCACAAGCCATAGCTGCAATTGAACCGATTCCGTAGCCCAGTACTGCTAACAACGCACCAACACTTGCCAAGGATGGATGAAAAGCAGCAGCAACAACAGGCGCCGATGCAGCACCTCCAACATTTGCTTTCGACCCAACAGCCAAAAAGAAATAAGGAGCACGAATCAATTTAGCAACTAAAAACAAAATTCCGACATGAATAGACATCCAAATAATTCCAACCAAAATCAACTGAGGTTCCTCAAGCGCCTTTCCAAGATCCATTTTCATTCCAATCGTCGCTACCAAAATGTAAATAAAGACACTTCCAACCCGGGATGCACCAGCACCCTCTAGTTTTCTTGCTTTTGTAGCTGCATAAATCAATCCTCCCGCTGTACTTATAACAACGAGCCAAAAGAAGCTACTTGCAAATGGTGATTCTCCTCCCAAACGGTCTTTAAACCATGGTGCCATCAATTGGCCTGCCCAATGGGCAAATCCGACAAGACCGAATGTCAACCCAATCTTCAACATATAGTCGGTAAGTGTTGGTTTTTTTGAATTGGTCTCCTCGTAATCCTTCATTCGTTTTTTAAGATCATCAATGGCCGATGTATCCGCCTTTAACCAATTATCAAATTTTTCTGCACGTGTTGCCGACCACAATAAGAAAATCATCCACAACTGAGCAACAACAATATCTACAGTAATCATTTTTCCATACAACTCTTGTTTGTATTGATACATTTCCAACATGGCCGTTTGATTGGCTCCACCGCCAATCCAACTCCCTGCGAGGGTTGCCAATCCACGCCAGGTTGCATCTGCTCCAACTCCGCCCACAACACTTGGATCAATCATTGAATATATCCAAATAGAGAGCGGTCCACCAATTACAATTCCAAAGGTGGCAGCAAAGAACATAATTAACGCTTTTGGACCTAGATTAAGTATTCCTTTAAAATCGATGCCTATGGTCATAAGAATCAATGCTGCAGGCAACAAATAATTCTTCGCCATAGTATAAAGACCAGTATAGTCTGTTGAAATCAACCCCATCGACACCAATAATGCTGGAACCAAATAACACAATAACAATGCAGGTACGACCATATAAAATCGTTTCCAAAACTTGGTTTGCTTGTGTGATGTGTAGAAAATCAGACCTAAAACAATGGCCAATATGCCGAATACAATTGTGTCATCAGTAAAAACAGGACGTATTTTTCTTTTAATTGTTTGAGAAAGACCGTCGAGCCCTTGTTGCGCAAAGCCTAACGTGTCGCCATCCAAAAATAATGTGACCTTTACTGTTTGGGAGACATCCAATTCTTTTAGTAAAATCGGAGCTAACGCCGGTATAGTCAAAACATCATCTCCGACTTCTACAAGTGCTGAATCCATCGATTCAGGGACATCAATAGCTGCAAAATCGATAACAACGTTACTTTTCTCCTCGATCACCAATGGAGTTGAATGTCCCATCACGACATATTCAAATGTCCCTGGCTCCAATGACTTCATCCCCTTCCTGTCCAATACTTCAACATCTTGTGTTAACGAGACAAAACATACTGATATAAAAATTAAAGAAATTAGTGTTTTCATAGTTTCAATTGGATTAAACAAAAACAGCCCTCTTTGTGAGGGCTGTTTTAAATCGTTTGCATCGCGTTATTTCACTCCGTGCATTAATTTGTTCAACAATCGGCCTGAGAATATTACCAATATTCCTGCAACCAGCGGAACTATAGTAAAAATCAAGAAAAATGTAGACATTGAATATTGTTCAGTAATGTTTTCAATTTGACCTCCGAGTACCGCAGCCAATTTATTCCCGATAGCAATAGCAAGATACCACATACCGAACATAAATGCGATCATACGTGCAGGAACTAACTTACTCACATATGAGAGTCCAACTGGTGATAAACACAACTCTCCGAGTGTATGGAACAAATAAGCCAAAATCAACCAAATCATGCTCACCTTAACACCTTCTACTAAACCATAGGATCCCATGGCAAGTAAACCAAATCCAATAGCCATAATGATTAAACCTAGTCCATATTTAACAGAAGCAGTCGGATTGTATTTACTATCCCACCATTTGGAAATTAATGAGGCAAAAGCAATGATAAAAAATGAATTCAATATACTAAACCACGAAACGGTAATTTCTACCCAATCATCCTTAACTTTTAGTACTTGTGCTTTCACAATTCCATTATCACGATCAATTTTACTTGCATATTCTCGTTTTTTGACAGATTGCTCCTCACTCAGATAAGCAAATGCTTCCCCCGCATTGTCTTTGGTAATGATATTGATTCCATCACCTTCTCCAATAGTAAGAAATGCCTCTCCAACAGTGACAGTATCGATTACAATCATATCCGGCTCAATTGAAGACAAATCCCTTCCTTCTGTAATTGCAATCAAATTGAATATCGGCTCACCATCTTCGTCAACCTCTTGTTGTCCAGTTTTTTCATTCAATACAGCCACCTTCTCTTTCTGGAAAGTTACATCATATGCTGTTGTATTAAAGTCACGGTAAAGCATCCATCCAGCAACAGACCAAACACCGCCGAAACAAATAATCAGAACAACATTTGAACCAGGTATTTTTCGACCTGTTCGTTTTGCTAATAAGAACAATACCCATGTAATAATTACTAAAGGAACAATCGTCAGAAGAGCATTAACTATATTAAAAATAACAGCTGAATCACCAATCAAAACACGTTGAACAGAATCTCTAGCAAAAATAACTAAAGAAGATGCACCTTGTTCAAATGACATCCAAAAAAACACTGTAAAGAATGCGAAAATTATAAATGCTATCATTCGATCTCGTGTAATCTTATCATAGCGTACAATTCTTGAAATTATCAAAAATAAGAACAAACCCAGCCCGATTAATACTCCAACATATTGACCCGCAAATTCACCAATTTGCAGCATTGAAAATAAATCAATATCAACAATTGATCTCAAAGGATCATTAATTGCGTAGGCTAAAACAACGATTGAACAAATCCAAATTAATACCCTGTCAATGAGTGTAAATGGATTTCTCTTCGCTTCATTCTCAGATCCAGCATTAATAAGGTCATCAACATTCCCTCCTGGCTCTTGAACACCTTCGACCTCATGCGAAGCCGCTTTTTTCGGAACACCTCCAATGTCACCAAACAAAGGTTTTGCCAGCCAAAACTGAAGTGTTCCTAGTAACATAAAAACTCCCGCTAAACCGAAGCCCCAGCTCCAACCTACTTTTTCAGCGAGATAACCACACAGCATCATTCCAAAAAAGGCACCTGCGTTAACTCCCATGTAGAAAATCGTATAAGCACCATCCTTTTTTTCTGGAAGATCCTTGTACATTTCAGAAATAATTGATGTCATCGTCGGCTTAAAGAAGCCAGTACCAATAACCAAAAGACCAAGTCCAATATATAATGATGCCTCTGTTTCAAGCGCCATAGATGCATGACCAAGTGTCATGATTAGAGCTCCAATTACTACTGCCCAACGATATCCAGTAAACTTATCTGCAACAATCCCACCAACAATTGGTGTAAGATAAAGTAACATGGCATATGTACCAAACAATGCTCCTGCGTTTTCTGCAGACCATTCCCAACCCGGATTGTATCCGACCAAAGCCATCGTCAGAAAATTAACTAGGAGTACTCTCATACCATAGAACGAGAATCTCTCCCACATTTCAGTGAAAAACAAGACAAACAACCCTGCTGGATGTCCTAATACTTTCGATTGAAAAAATTCACTTTTGTTACTTGTATTACTCATATCTATACTCTATTTATTTTCTAATTTTTAATCTAGGAATCCAACCATTTGTTTTGCCTTATTCGGGGGCGGAAACTTCTGATAAACCTTCAGCACCATGCGTTAATCTTTTCAATGGCTTAAGCAAGGCAATTACAAGTAAGCCGAAGATAATGGTAAAAACAGTGATTCCAATAAATATGGTGTATTCACCCAAACTTGATGATTTTTCTCCAATGATACCAGCGACCTTTCCACCAAAACCAGTTGCAGCAAAATAGGCGCCCATCATTAATGAGGCATACTTTGCAGGTGCTAACTTCGTAATAAATGACAATGAGACTGGAGAAGAAGACAATTCCCCAATTGTATGAAACAGATAAGCAAGTACCAACCAAATCATTGAACTACTGCCGTATTTTTCATATTCCATTGATGCAAAAACCATAAAAACGAATCCAGACCCCATAATTATCGTGCCGATTGCCATTTTAAACAACGAACTAGCTTCTTTTCCTTTTAAGTTGCGTTTTGCCCATATATTGGCGATCCAAACTGCTAACAATAATATGAATCCAGCATTGAGACCTTGAAACATTGGTGTTGGGATTGTCATGCCAAACAATATTCTATTTGTTTTCGTCTCAGTGTACAAAGTCATTAGACCACCAGCTTGTTCAAAAGCTCCCCAAAAAACAACTACGATTAAAAATGAAAGTAACAGAACGACATACCGATCCTTCATAATTTGCGATTCTAAATCCTTGTAAATCATCATCATTAAACCGACAAACATGGAAATAAATACAAACAGGGCTACATAGCCCCATTTATCTATTCCCTCAAGCCAAAAACCGGATAGAATAGAAACAATTAAAAGTACCACGACAATTATTAAATGCAAGGGGCTTCTCAATAAATTCATGAATAACTTACCAATTGAAGCATCGGATTCTTCGTTTAAAGTTCTTGGTTTGTTCCCAACGGAAGTCAGGTACTTTTGTCCAAACACATAGACCAACAAGCCAAGCAACATAGCTATACCTGCCATACCAAATCCTGCATGCCAGCCCCATTTCCATATTACTAGGCCAATAAATGAAGTTGCTAAGAGAGAACCCAAATTTATTCCGATATAAAATATACTAAATCCTTTATCCCTGCGTATATCTCCTTTCTCGTAGAGGCCACCAACCATCGTGGAAATATTTGGTTTCAACATACCAACTCCCAAAACAATTAAGGCCAAACCAGTAAAAAAGGCCCAACTCGCATCGACAGCGAGTACTCCATGTCCTGCTACCAAAATGGAAGCTCCCAACATTACTGCCTTCTTTTGTCCAAGTAGTTTATCAGCCAAAATACCTCCAGGTATCGACATCACATAAACTAACATTACGTACCATCCATAAAGCATTAGTGCTTCTTTTTCGGTCCACCCCATTCCTGGTCCATAATCGTGATCTGCACCAGCCACGATATACATAACCAAAATAGCCCGCATTCCATAATAAGAAAAGCGTTCCCACATCTCAGTAAAAAATAACACATACAATCCCATTGGGTGTCCAAAGAGATTTTTTGAAGGTGCTGCGCTTGCAGGATTGCTCATAAGTTAATTTTAACGGACGTGAATGTAACAAAAAAATGCCGAACACGACTAAATTATTGTCAATGAT
>Ga0228650_1000617_pt1 | contig 13407 bp, 10 predicted proteins | sample 62DmetaG_FD_183171 | JGI IMG/M metagenome (GOLD analysis project Ga0228650, IMG submission 183171) | Seawater microbial communities from Monterey Bay, California, United States - 62D | ecosystem: Environmental > Aquatic > Marine > Coastal | place: USA: California | collected 2016-10-28
GCATCGTAACCACTTGCATAAGCGTTACAGACATTCAGGATGGCGAGTCGGTCTTCCACGTTGAAGCCCGTGGCACCGGGGTGGACCTTTTTCGAGGTATCAAATAAAGAGCCCGCTGGGGCTTTTGTCGAGGCTTTGTTTGCAGCGGTTGAAACGAGTGCGGAGGTGAGGGCACTGGTCGCTAGAGTGTTGACTACGAGCTGACGCCTGCTGATCGACATGACTGGCTTCCTTTTTTAAGATGGCAATATCGCGTTTAGTGAGCGGTTTAAACTATTTTTCTGCTTGAGTGGCAGCCGCTGAGAAGCGCGCAACCAAACACTCGTCGTCCTCGATGAGGGGAGGGCGCAGGGCCACCGGGTTGCTGCTCGAGTTTTGGTCGCACGGCTGCAATAGCTCGTCTCGACTCGAACGAACCTGGTGGCGTCACGCCTTACCCTACTCACTCGAACCCGATGTTCTGGTGGTAGTGAAGACCACGCTGTAGTCCCGTTGCTTTATTTTCCAGACGCCATTGATGCGCGCGTAGCGATCTTGATAACGCCCGACGGCCAGCATCTCATCGCCGCTATACAGTTTAAGTCGTTCATTCGTGTGCCAGAGCGCTGTGCCTTCTTCCCCGTTGGTTTGAATAAAAACGGGTTGGGCAAACACAGAGGCGTGTTCGTAAGGCGCCATAATGGTGAGCCACGATTCGAGAATGCGGTCTTTACCCTCAATATCGCCCCCGCCCAGATTCCACACGCCGGCTTCGGCCCAATTAGCGATCCACTTTGCCGGGTCTTTCTCGATGACTGCGGCGTTGTAAGACTCAATGAGCTCCCGGATGGCAAGCCGGTCCGCGACTGCTCCGGAGTTTTGTTGGGCCGACACGTCGTCATTGGCTTTGAGGGCGAGGGGGGGGATTGCGAGGCTAAGGAGGATCAGTGACCACGTGAGCATCATTCGTTTCATCATTGCGTCCTTCCGATTGTAAAATTAGCGCCAGTCCATGCGAGGATCGGCCATCGTGGCGATGCGGTTCAGTATCGAACCACGACTTTCCCAGTATTTTGGCCTGAATGGAGGTATTCCAGTGCATCTGCTGCGCTATCGACCCCGTCAAAAACTGTCGGGTCTAGCAGCGGTTTGATGTTGCCGTTGGCCACTTGCTCAATCAGTCTTTCCAGGTGGTCCGCGATATGGTCAGGCCAGTCCTTGTATAAAAAGGCGCGGATCTGCGCCGATTTCCAGAGTAGCTTATGGTAAATTCGCGGAGCGGTGATTTCTTGAGTGCCGCCCATATACTCCGATATGAAACCACAAATCAGCATTCTCCCGCGCGTCGCAAGATGATCCACGCAAGTGTCGAAGGTCTCGCCGCCTACCTGTTCAAAAATCAGATTGATGCCGTCAGGATATTCGGCCGTCAAAACATCAGCCAGCGCCTCCTCGGAATAGACAACCACCCGATCGCAGCCAAGACTTTTCAGTTCCTGCGCTTTTTCCCGAGTACTACAGGTGCCGATAACATGATTGCCAGCGAGTTTGGCTAACTGCACGCACCAATTGCCCACACCCCCAGCCGCAGCCGTGATCAATACGGTCTCGCCAGATCCCATGTCGCCGGCCTCATAGAGTCCAATAGAGGCCGTTAGCCCTGCCACTGATACGGATAAGTATTCGGGCGAGCACTGAGGGATCTTGATGAATTGATCGATATCTCGGCACAGCATTTCGCTATAGGCGCTGCCCATCTGCGGCGACGCGACGGCATCGCCGACCTGAAACTGAGTGACATCAGGGCCAACCGCAACCACTTCGCCGACGGACTCGCAGCCTAGATCAAAGGGGAAGTTGCCATCAGAAAAATAGACCCCGCCGCTGATATTCACGTCAGAAGCATTCACGCCGCCGAAATGCGTTTTGATCAACAGTTGACCAGAGCCAGGTTGCACAATGTCGGTGCTAACGATTTCGCTGGCCTCCCTGAAGTTTTTCGAATACTTATGGGCGACTATTTTTTTGTAAGTGCCTGACATTGAGTGCTTCCTCTTTACTGATTTCATCGTTGTTTTGTCGTGAGCGTTACCGCCGGCTGTGCTGGCTTCGAAAAATCATTTGCCGGTAAAACGTGGCGCACGCTTTTCTTGAAAAGCAGCAATGGCCTCTTGGTGGTCATTGCTCCCCATAGTCTCCTCCTGCGCTCTCGCTGCCAGCGGAAAGATCGTTGCACTGATCGAACGGAGGTAGGCATTGATCGCTAATTTAGAGGCGGCAACCGCCAGCGGTGCGCCGGCTGCAAGAGTGCTAGCGATTTCAATCGCGCGAGGCAGTAACTGGTCGTCCTCGGCAACGATAAAGCTGGCCAGCCCCATTTCAACGGCTTCTTTACCGCCGATCTTGTCGCCACTCATGAGGTAATACTTGGCGCGATTCACGCCGATCAGAAAGGGCCATATCACCTGTCCGCCATCGCCAGCACCAATGCCCATGTTGACATGGGTATCTGCGAATTGGGTTGAGGGTGCAACGACGGCGACATCAGCCAGCAGTGCGACCGTTGCACCAAGCCCGAGCGCATAGCCATTGACCGCGGCGATAATAGGTTTCTCACAGGAAAGCATGTTGTCCACGATGTCGCGAGATTCTCGCCATAGCTTTTTCCCGTCAGTGTTCTCTGTGACCTGATCGTCTGGGCCAAAGTCGCCGCCAGCACAAAATGCGCGACCAGCGCCGGTGATCACTAGGGCTCTTAAGCTATCGTCGTTCGCGAAATCAGTGCTAAAGCGGGTGAGCTCAGTGTGCATGACACTGTCGACCGCGTTCAGCTTTTTGGGCCGATTCAGTGTCACGATGGCAACGCCATCGTCGCGCCTTTCGATCAGCATGGAGTGATAGTGTTCTGGGTTGAGCATTGGCATTCTCCAGCGCGGTTGTCAGGTGTCGGTTGTCGAGAGGGCGTTTAGTTAACCGACACAGCGCTGTAGAGACTGGCGCTCTCGCAGTCCTCAACGTATTGCACCCATAGCGCTTGTGCCGCTGCATTGTCAGCGCTTTCCCAAATAGTGATGGCTTCTTCTAGCGTGGTCATGCTGGGTGATGTGCCGTTCCAGAAAAACGTTCCCACAGACATGTCATCGCTGTACATCGGAAATAAAATACTCAAATGAAAGTCCGTGTAATTTTTTGCCTCTCCCACTTTAATGTATGACTCGCCCATGGCTACGATTTGCGCCCGCGTCACTCCGGCGTTCATTTTGCATTTGTAAGATTCCGCGACCTCGGCGGCCGCTTGGTAGGGGCTAAAAACAGCGTAGCTAATTAATAGCGTCGCCGCGGCAACTAGGGGCCTCATTGCGCTGACTCTCCTTCTGCTATGAGTCGATCTATCAGTCGGTGGTGTAAGCGCAAGCGCTGCTCTTGATAGTTGGTGAATTCCACAGTGCCTGTTCTGCTGGCTCGCAGCCCTTTTTGAACCCAGGGAAGATTGATAGCGTCTTGCTCAAAGACTACGGCGAGGCCTTCCCCCATTGTTTCGCCGGCCAACGTGACGGGCTCATCAAAGTCGAGGTGCATGGTAGGGACGGGCTGGGGACGCGGCCCATCTTTGGGCACTGGCCTCAAGATCACGATATCCATAATCGAGCTCTCAGGATCGAGCCCGTTTGGCCGAAAGCGATAAATCGTATTTTGATAAAAGCCTCCCCAGAAACTCATCGCCGGGGCTACGTTATACATTAGCGAATCTGTAAATTCCGCATCGCCGGCTTCGCTGTAGTCAACGCCAGTCACTGCTGAAAGTTGCGTTCGCATAATATCCGCCGCAAATGCTCTCGCAGTCATGCCTTCGGGGACGATCAGTCTGGAGTCGTCATCGACGTCGTGCTGCCCTGATCCAAAAAACGCGTCAAAGATTTCTTGCTCGTCGAGTGGTTCCGTAATGTGCGGACTTTGGACGCCATGGGCGCAGATCTGACGCCCAACAAATTCGCTGGGGTGGTCGTACTGTGTGTTGGAGTCAGCCGTCATGGGTAGCCCTTGCGGGTGCGTACCGACGACATGGTGCGTCTCCATAAACGCTTCTGTTGACGCCTTCCAGTTGGCGCGAATTTTTTTGGCGACATGCACCGCTTTGTACCGATTTTCTAGCTCGTAGCGGGCAAAGTGGTCTGGGATAGGTCCAAGCGTTTCTTCCAGCGGCGCCGCCTTAAGATCCATATTGATAAAAACGAATCCTCCCCAAGTTGCCACAAGCGCCTCTGGCAGGCTGTTTTCTTGATCTTCCCACTGGGGTGCATCCCATGCGAAAGGGTTGAACTTGAGCGTGCCGTCGAGGTTCCAAGCCATCCCATGAAAGGGGCAGCGCAGGGCTTTGGCATCACGGCCATCGCATTCGACTAGCTGACGACCGCGGTGTAGGCAGGAGTTGTGTAGCGCTTTGATTTCCGTCTCTGAGGAGCGCACGATCAGTAGGGAGTAGCCGGCAAGATCAAAAACCACGTGATCCCCCACGTTCGGTATCTCTTCCTCTCTGCAGGCCCATATCCATACTTTGGGCCATAAATAATCGACCTCTTTTTGAAAAAAAGCTGGGTCGTAGTAACGCGAGGTCGCATAGGACTCCAGCGCGGCAGGCGGGTTAGCGCCTTCGCGGTAAAAATCGGGGGCGGGGACCGCGTCGGAGGCTAAAATATCTTCGAAGCTTCGCGCTGGATGTCTGCTCGGTTCATAGAGCGATTCGTATTTGGACATGGTCTTTTCCTCCAGCTGCGGTGTTGGGTCTGCGCGCCCATCGCGAGGGCCAAATCAGCATACCTTAACGCGTCAAAATTGGAAAATATAACTTGAGTGCCATTCAAGTTTATTTTGAAGTCCACTCAATTTATTGCCGCTCTGTATAAAAATCAGTACCATCACGTGTCTCGCAAGTACATCAGCCGAGAAAGCCCCAAATGTGATGCAGTGACGTTGCGCTTGGCACTCATGTTTGTCTAGAACCAGACGGTGGTAGTTATGGATCGTAACCATTTCGAGCACGATCACGTGCTTTTTAGAGATGCCTTCCGAAAGTTTGTGCAGTCTGAAGTGATGCCTCACAACGAACAATGGGAGGCCAACGGTATTTGCGATCGTTCCATGTTTACGGCAGCCGGTGGTGCTGGATTTTTGGGCACCCAAGTCGCCGCAGAATATGGTGGCGCGGACGTAGACGATTTTCGGTTCAACCAAATTATGATGGAAGAATTTGAACTGGCGGGTGTTGGTAGTGCGGGCTCGGGTATCTGCATGCACAACGACATCATCATTCCCTATTTCATAGAGCTGTGTAACGACGAGCAAAAGCGGAGGTGGCTGCCTGGCTTATGCTCTGGTGAGTTGATCTCCGCCATTGCCATGACAGAGCCGGGCGTTGGTTCGGACCTTGGGCAGTTAGCGACAACTGCGACGTTGGACGGAGATCACTATGTTGTGAATGGCGCGAAGACTTTTATCTCAAATGGCATCAATGCCGACGTGTTGATCTTGGCCGCCCGCACGGGCGCTGATCGGCATAAGGGTATTACACTGATGGTCGTTGAGGCGGGTATGCCTGGGTTTTCCCGCAGTAGTAATCTCAAGAAGATAGGGCGGCACTCCCAAGATACCGCTGAGTTGTCCTTCGCGGACTGTCGCGTGCCGGTGTCGAATCGACTGGGTGCTGAAAACGAAGGTTTTTATCACATGATGTCTAATCTGCCGCAAGAAAGATTAAACATTGCTATGTCCGCGATCGCCGCGGCGAACTATAGTTTTGAGTTGACGTTGGAATACGTAAAGCAGAGAAAGGCTTTTGGAAAGCCCATCGGGTCGTTTCAAAATAGTCGCTTTGTTTTGGCGGAGATGAAGACGGAAATTACTATCGGCCAGGAATTTGTCGATCGCAGCGTGGTCGCGCTGAATAAAGGTGAGCTGACGCCCGAAGAAGCGGCAATGGCGAAGTGGTGGACCACGGAGTTGCAAAACAAGGTGAATGATCGATGCCTGCAGCTGCATGGGGGCTATGGTTACATGGATGATTACAGCATTTCTAGGGCGTGGCGTGATGGGCGTGTACAGACGATCTACGGAGGCACTACGGAGATTATGAAAGAAATCATTGGCCGTTCAATGGGACTTTGACGCGGACCCACTCAGCGCAATGGCGACGAGTGTCGGTGCTCAACAGGTGACATCAGCCCGCTGAGGCAAGCTCGCAAAGGTTTCAACTCGATTGGCCATTGGGTAACATGAACGCAGATTCAGAGCCGTCCGTGGTGCACAGCAATGTTGGCAAGGAAAAAAAAGACTTCAGCAAAGCCAGCGGGCCCCGGCGAACTTCGCAGACGAAAAATCTTTAAGTCCTTGCACGATTGCATTGAGGTCGAGGGGTACGTTAATACGTCGCTACAAGATATTGCTAATCGTGCAGAGATGTCAGCCAGTCACCTGTGCTATTACTTTTCGGGTAAAGACGCGATTTTGCTCGAGTACTTTGAGTCGGTGTCTGCCAGGATATTAGAGCAGGTCGAAGCGTTGAATAAGGGTGCGCCGCAAGAGCAGATTGAGGCTTTAGCGGATTTTTGGTTTAAAGGTAAGGCTCGGTCTCGCAAGGAGATTGGCATTATGCTTGAGTGTTTTGGTGTGGCGGTGAACCATGAGGCGTTGTGTCAGGCGAAAAATCGGTTTGATGAAACCTGCAAGTCCTTTTTAATAACGCTATTCGATGACGCGCCCTCGGTGCTTGGGCAGAGCTCTCGCGACGCCGCTGAGGTTTGTTACGCCTTGACCATTGGCTTGCGTTCTTCGGTTTATTTCGACAAGGGTGTTGGCTTGGAGGATGCGCACAGAATTTTTGTGCAAACCATGCTGCCCATGTGTGGGGTTGGTGCCGAGGGTCAAGTTCCCTCGAAGGCATAGCCAGTCACCGGGTTGTAAACGCAATATCGAGGGTCTCGAGACCGCGAAAAATGAGGCTGGCTTCGTATGTAGGTCGCTGACTGGGGTCCAATAAAGTGATGTTATCCATTCGCTTGAGAATTTGCCTAAACGCACAAACCAACTCCTGTCGAGCAAGCATCATTCCGATGCACGTGTGAACACCCCGGCTAAATGCAACATGGGCGGCTGAAAAATTCCGCTCAACGTTAAAGGTATCGGGATCGGCAAAATATTTTGCATCTCGATTAGCAGAGGTGAACAAGAGCAGCAGCATCTCGCCCTTTTTGATGGTGACGCCACCGAGTTCGGTGTCCTCCGCTGCGGTTCGCCACATGCCTTGCGTCGGTGTCTGTAACCTCAGCAGCTCTTCGACCATATTGGGTATCAATTCTGGATGCGCTCGGACTTTAGCGCACTGTTCTGGATTGTCGATCAATCGCAGTAATCCACCGGATAGCATATGAGATGTGGTGGTATTCGCCGCAACTAAAATTGCTTGGGCGACGTTGAGTAACTCTGCTTCATTCAAAGGCGTCTCGTCGTCCACTCTCGCGTTGACCAGATCTGTTAGCAGGTCAATACGTGGGTGAGTGCGCCGCTCATCGAGGCACCCTTTCATGTAGTGCTGAAACTCCACAACCAGCCGTGCTCGCTTAACCTGCTCATCAGAGGACATGTCGGTGCCAATGAGGTCAATAAATGCATCGCTCCAGATTTTGACTTTGGCGATGTCCTTTTCTTGAATGCCGAGTTGTTGGGCCATGACCTGAGAAGGGAGGGGGTTGGCGAATTCATCGATGAATTGGCATTGGCCGCGCTCAACAAAGCCATCGATCAGCTTGTCTGCCATCGCTTCAAAATGGTCTTTCAGTCCTTCAACGCGCTCTTTTGTAAACGCTTGATTAACGAGCTTCTTGAAGCGTGTGTGAGAGGGGGGATCATTGGTCAGTAGCGTGTCGACCTGCGGCCAGCCTTCTTGGTAGATCGCTTGGCAGGCGGGATTGTGAATAGAGGCCCCCAATACAGACTCAGTATTTTTGCTTGAGAAGACTTTCGGTTTCATGAGTGCTTCTAAGAGCGGGTCGTAGCCAAATACCATGATGACGTCTTGATCAGGCACTCGATATACAGGATGGTGTTCTCGACCTTGCTTATAGGACTCATGTGGTTCCCGCAAAAAGGATTCGCTCGATAAATCTATGGTCACCTGTGGTGTGCTCATTAGCGCGCTCGTTAGTGAATGGATAGCCGGTCAAAAGTGCCAAGCTGAAGAGTGGTGATTTAGTCTCAGTCACTGCGTGTTGCGCAAACTGTTTTGCCACGCCCGGCGCGACGCCTAAATAATTTGAGTTATCCTCAACTTATTTTGACTTAAAGTCAAAAAAGTTTACGGGAGCGATCGTATGGAAGACACTCCAGAGGATGAGAGTAAGCGCGTCGAAACATTTGCTGTGGCGCGATAATGAACGTAGCTTAATGAGTCTGAAACGATGCAGCGCAGCATAAAGTAGAGAGGGTAGTGTGATATGAAGGCAGCAGTATTTAAGAATCTAGGTCAGCCGTTACAGATAGAGAAAGTGCCTGACCCCACGCCTGAGGCAACAGAATTGGTGGTGCAGGTCGCGTACTGTGGCATCTGCGGAACCGATTTGCACTCTACACGGGAGGGCGCCTTTGCAGCAGAGTGCGATTCGATACTCGGCCACGAATTTTGCGGCCAGGTTGCCGAGGTAGGCTCGGGAATCAAAGATCAGTGGCAAGTTGGGGACAGAGTAACTGCATTGCCTTTTATTGGTTGCGGCCGCTGCGTTTCTTGCGTCACTGGCCGACCATTCGAGTGCGCGCAGGTAAAGTTGACCGGGATGAACACTCCAGGCGGTTTTGCTGAGTTCGTAAAAACGGGTTCCAGTGAGACGTTAAGGGTGCCCGATGGTGTATCAATGCAGAGCGCGGCACTCATTGAGCCCCTCGCGGTAGGGTTGCACGCGGTGCGTGTGGCTCAATTAAAAGCGGGCGAGCGGGTGCTTATTATTGGTGGGGGACCGGTGGGTCTAGCGGTTTCGCTGTGGTGTCAATTTTTTGGTGCGCAAGATGTGCTGGTATCCGAGTTTGCCGAGCAAAGGCTCGCCCTAGCGAGGCAATTGGGAGCAACGGGCACTTTAACCCCCGGTGCGACATTGGGAGAAGAGTTTGGCGACGTCAGTGGCGGTGAGCCGGATGTGATTTTTGAGTGTGTGGGTGCGCCCGGTTTGCTTCAAGCGAGCATCGACATTGCGCCACGTCGGTCAAGAATTGTCCCGGTGGGGGTTTGTGAGGAGCCGGACACGATTGTGCCGGTGGCGGCCTTGGTGAAGGAATTGCAAATGCACTTCGCCATTGCGTACACCAGAGACGATTTTGAGACAGTGATCGCGATGCTAGGTCAGCAGCGAATCGACGCGTCAGCCATGATCACCGATGTCGTGACGTTAGAGGATATGCCATCGGCCTTTGAGGCGTTAAGATCGCCCACCTCACAATGTAAGGTATTGACAGAACTATGATGACCATTAGCGAAGACCGCTTAGCACGAGATGCGGGGGAGTGGCGTAATACTACGATTGCGATCGAGGCCTTTAAGAAGGGCCTGTCGCAGCCTCAGGACGTTGCCATTTACCTAGAGGACGAGCCTGACGCCACCTATGGAGCGCTTGCTAAGGAGGCTTTACGTCTTATTGCTGCGCTCCGGGATCTGGGATTGTCGACTGGTGATGTCATCAGTTTTCAATTTCCGAACTGGCGAGAGGGCGCGGTTGTCGATATCGCTGCGGCGGCCCTCGGGCTGGTAGTGAACCCCATCGTGCCAATTTATCGTGATGCTGAGCTGCGTTTCATATTAAGTGATGCCGAAAGTAAGTTGATATTGATCCCGGATCAGCACCGCAGTATCGATTACGTCAATATGATTTGCCGGCTCAGACCAGAGTTGCCCTGTCTGAAGCATGTCGTCACGCTTCGTGCAACGGCCGAATACCCTGACACCACTCGGTACGAACAGCTGATTGACTGTGATCCGGCGGACGAGTCCAGCTTGCCTGTGATTGACCCTAACTCGATCAAGTGCCGCCTTTATACCTCAGGGACGACTGGTTTTCCAAAGGCGGTTTTGCACAGCCACAACACGCTGACGCGTATTATCGACAATACCAGCGATCACTCGGGTACCAACTCGACGGATGTCATGATGATGCCGTCACCCATTACCCATATTACTGGCTACAGCAGTGGCTTGAATTTACCGTTTATCCGCGACGGACGCTCGGCACTGATGGAGCGCTGGAACGCAGATCAGTGCATTGATTTCATTCACAGGGTCGGCGGCACAATGACGGTGGGAGCCACCCCTTTTCTTCAAGAGTTGCTGGACGCTGCTGAGCGTCGTAACGATCCCTTGCCCAGTATGCGAGTTTTTTCTTGTGGTGGCGCCGCGGTGCCGCCTGCGTTGGTGCTACGAGCTTATGAGGTCTTGGAGAATTGTCGTACGGTTCGCGTGTATGGGAGCACCGAGGCGCCCATCATCACCTTGGGCTGGCTGAACGACCCCCAGCTGGCGGCCACCACTGATGGCCACGCTTATGGATATGAAGTGCGTATTGTCGATGACGAGGGCGCAGAGGTACCTGATGGCGAGGATGGAGAGATCACTGCGCGTGGTGCCGGTATGTTTCTGGGTTACGCAGATGCGGATCAAAATGCAGAGGCCCACACAGAGGATGGTTTTTTCCATACGGGAGACATCGGCAGAAAGACGCCCGAGGGAGCGGTGCTCATCACGGATCGTAAAAAAGACATCATCATACGAGGTGGTGAAAATATCAGCGCCAAAGAGATAGAGGACTGTCTTCACCTTCATCCCAAGGTTAAGGAAGCTGCGGTGGTCGCGATGCCTCATCAGCGACTCGGAGAGGGCGTCTGCGTGTTTGTGATACTGCAGGCCGATAGTGAGTCGTTATCGCTAGAAGAGGTTGCGGCTTTTACCAATGATCAGGGTCTAGCTCGACAGAAGATCCCAGAGAGGCTAGAAGTGGTGGGAGATTTACCTCGGACCCCAAGTGGTAAAGTCCGTAAGGATCGGTTGCGAGCCCAGTTACGGGATCAGTGAGCAAGGTGGCGGTGTTTCTCATGGTGTCTTGCTCCGCCTGCTCTTCAGATCGCTCGCCCCCTGCAGCCCCGCTTGATGGCAACTTTTTAGATAATGCCCCAGTCTAGCGCGTTGTGTGAGGTGCCGCTGCTGAGTCCTTGATTGCGACCTTCAGGGCAGGCAAAAAAAAGCGCCCTTGAAGGGCGCTTTTAATTATCCTAACCATGCACTTAGAACTTTAACTGCACTTCAACACCAAAGTTGCGAGGTCGATTTACCGTACCTTGCGACCATAGTCCGGCAGCATACACTGGGGCTGAGTTCGTTGGGCTAGTGGCGTTGTACTGCCCTCCGACGTCAAGGAAGTACAAGCTGTAGATCTCATCGGTGAGGTTTTTACCGTACAAAGAGACTCTCCAGTTGTCAGACTCAAAGCTGATCGACGCGTCTAAAATACCGTACGCATCGTTACAGGCTGGGTTGTTTCCGCTGTAGTTTCCTTCGATTCCACTATTGTTGGCGGAGGTGCAGTAATCGTCTTTCCAGCGGTAGTCTATGGTTGATACGAGGAAGCTAGATTCTGTTAGCTGCGCTTCATGCATGGCGCCGACGGTAAAGGTCATGTCGGGGGCGCGACGCAAATCAAGACCACCCTTGTCTAGGGCATTACCCGAGCCATCCACGACCATATAGTCCTCGTAGGAAGAGTCCAAGAGACCTAGATTAGCCGACAGGGTCAATCCTGCGGTCGGGATCCACAACGTTTCGAGCTCCATGCCGTCGATGCTAGCGGCTGCCGCGTTCTGCACAATGGTCAGTGTGACCGCGCCATCAACGCCTGGCAAAATCACGTCTTCCTGCTTGTCCGAATAGTCCACGGAGAAGATGGCACCGTTAACTTGCAAGGTGTTATCGAACCACATGGTCTTAAAGCCTAGTTCAATACTTTCGACGTTCTCAGGTTCATAAGGCCCCGAGTTGGCTGCGTTGTTGTTACGGCCGTTGAATCCGCCAGATCTAAAACCTTCAGAATACGAGGCGTAAACCATGTGGTTGTCAGTGGTATAGGTCAGTCCTACCCTCGGCGTGAATTCATCCCAGCTTTCATTGCCGGTAAAAACTTTCGCTTCGCCCGTTACAAGGTCGGTGTAATTGTTCTGTGCGGTCGCCGCGATGGCGCTGTCGCAAGCTCCCCAGCTCTTGATCGCATAGCGTGGATCAACGCCAGCGTTGGCATCGTAATCCGGGCCAGGCCAGTTGCCATAAAAAGGTTGCTCGCCCGTATCGTCACGGCCGGTGAACACCTGGCACATCGTTTTTTCTTCGTCGATCCAGCGACCGCCAACTGACAGGCTTAACTGATCAGTGATATCAAAATCAATCTGCCCAAAGACGGCGGTATTCTCGGTTTCGTGCAGCGTTCTGGGTGAGTCATTGAACCCGCCGAAGAACCAAGTCGTTTGCCATGCGTCGTACTCGCTATCCCACAAGTAAGCTCCCACGGTGGTCTTACCCCACGAGAAATCGCTTTCTAGACGAATTTCGAGGCTTTCCTGCTCCTCTGTTTGAGGGCGAGACACTCGAAACAGATCAGCTGCGCTATTATCGAATTCTTGCAGGGATGTTTCTTCCATTTCGCGGGTGCCATAAATCGCCACCAGCTTGTTGTTCTCATTGATGTTCCACTGCACGTTCAAAGTCACCGCTTCAACCTCTACCGAGGCACGTTGGTCCGCGCCGTGAAAAGTGTTGTAGTGGAAGTCGCTGATAGCAGGATTACACTCAGCTGCTGGTTGGCCTACAAAGTTGAATAGTTCCCCTGCGCCATTGAAGCAAGTCGTAGGGCGAGCGTTGGTCTCGTCGTCTATGTCGTCGTAGATCAGGTGCGCTTGAAAATTGTCATTGGGATTCCACAAGGCAGACGCGCTCCACGCCTGCACTTCGGTGTCGCCCTCAGTCGTATTACGCGTTGGGTTATTAAAGTAGCCGCCGCCACTCAGGTCCATGGCAGATACTTTGGTCGCCAAAGTCCCACCAAAAATAGCGGGGAAGTTAATCATGCCCTTAAAGTCTTGCTGACTATCCTCTGAGATGAGGACATTAACCTTGCCGCCCAGCTCGCCAGTTGGCTTTGAGCGGATGACATGCACAAGTCCACCGATCGTGTTTCGTCCAAATAAGGTCCCCTGGGGTCCTCTGAGGACCTCAATCCGCTCAGCATCCCAAACATTCAGCAGGGCACCGGTAGAGGTCGCTAGATAAATTCCGTCTTGATAGATTGCCACCGCCGGGTCAAAACTCTTTTCAACCTCGGCGAGTTGAATGCCCCGAATGGAAACAACGGCCGT
>Ga0228650_1000620_pt1 | contig 13362 bp, 12 predicted proteins | sample 62DmetaG_FD_183171 | JGI IMG/M metagenome (GOLD analysis project Ga0228650, IMG submission 183171) | Seawater microbial communities from Monterey Bay, California, United States - 62D | ecosystem: Environmental > Aquatic > Marine > Coastal | place: USA: California | collected 2016-10-28
TTCGTTGTGTTTGCAACTTCTTCGTGTTTTGCTGTAGATGTTCACATCTGCGAAGGGAAAGTTCAGTCCCAAGCATTCTTTGGTTCAGCTGATGCTTGTGAGCAAATGGAAGCAATGGAAAAAGAAGAACTTCCAGCATGTTGCAAAAAGATTCGAGATGAAAAGATCGCACAATCATCATCAAAAAGCTTGTTTAAGAAAAAGGCATGTTGCTTTAATTGTTCTTTCGAATACAAATTGGACCAAAGTAGTGTCCCTCAGAATTCTTCAATTTTGCTTTTTTGCACTGATGGAATAATGGATTTTGCTTTTTTGAAATTTCAAATAGGACCTGAACTTAGCGATGTCTTGCTTTCTTTCCCCCTCTTTAAACCGCCCTCGTTTCTGAGTCAGGATTTTCAATCATTGTATCAAGTATATCTTATCTGATCCTCTTCTTCACCTCTCGATTTATCGAGGGGGCCATCTAGTGTATAGAAACATTAAAACAGAAGATATGAAAAAGATACCTATAGTACTTCTTTGTGCGGTCGCGCTGCTCTTGATGAGCAATTCAAGTGCAAAAAAGAAAAAAGCGACATTTACAGTATATGGAATATGTCAAATGTGTGAAACAATAATTGAAGGCGCATTGGCGGAGACAGAAGGAGTAATTTGGGCCGATTGGGAGCTCGAAACAAAATTGCTCACGGTCAAATACACTCCATCAGTCATTTCGTTATTAGAAATTAAACAAAAACTTGCATCAGCCGGTTATGATAGTGATGATGTGCGCGCAACAGATGGGGCATATGAAGCCCTGCATGCTTGCTGTAAATATGAGCGCCCTGAACCTAAAACAACTGAAAAATGAAAAAAACCTATTTTTTACAAGCCTATTTATTTTAGTTACAAACGTATTAGATGCCCAAACATTTGAGCGGTCGACAAACGATTCAGTGGTTGAGAATTTAACACAGAACAGCACTGCCAGAGTCAATTCAAGAAATGGCCTCTGTCACCATTGAAAACATGCTTGGACGCAGAGTTTTAGAATAAAAATTTCCGTTAAACCTATAATTATTGCACCTTTAGTGTCAGATAATTATATCGTTCGAATTCGTTCTAAGGGTCGGGAATGGAACAGAAAATTAATTATACAATAATCAATAACACAAAAAACATGAAATCACTTTTAATTGGAGTATTGCTCACTGCATCGATTGGGTCATTAATGGCCCAAACAGACATTGATTTGACCTTTAGACACACTTTTAATGCTGATGATTTGATATATGGAACAACATACACACGTCCTGGCTTGTCTGCTGTGAGTTTATCACGCGTTCAATATTATTTGAGTGGCTTTGAGCTGACACATGATGGAGGTCAAACACTTGCATTACCTGACACGTATATTTTAGGAAGTGGAAATATTTCCAATTATAACTTGGCCAATGAAAATATTACCACACTTGAAGGAATCCGCTTTGATCTTGGAGTTGATTCGGCCAGAAATCACTTAGGAACAAGCAATTGGCCAGAGCATCATCCGCTTGGGTCAAAATCACCAACGATGGATTGGGGATGGCCCGCAGGTTACTTCTTCTGGACAATCGATGGAATGGTTGATGGGAACGGTGATGGAACTCCAAACGTTCCTTTTCAAATGCACGGCTTTGGAGACAACCTGATTCGAAATGTTGATCCGCTTACAGGCTTTAACATTACTGGGTCAACCATTGACCTTACGGTTTATGTGAATGTCGCAGACTGGTTATTAAATAACGACCTGACTACAATGGGATTCGAACACAGTTCAGGTCCAAAGAATGCGACACTTGGTGATAACACGAATGATGAGACGGTATTTACCTTAGTTTCATCTGCTGGAATTAAAACAGCTTCTGGAAATGGAAGTCATATTTATGCAGACAATACACTTTCTTATGCGCCAACGATTTATTATGATTTGGCGACACTTGATAAGGTTGATGTATTTGTATATGATATGTCTGGAAAAGTTGTTTTGGAGGACAGAGCACAACATCATGAAGGAAATTACTTTATTCGAAAAGAGTTGGAATCGGGGTCATACATCATTGTTTTTAAGAACGATAACCTGGAGGAACAACTGAAATTTACCGTACAGAAATAAAAAGTCAATGCGCCGATTTGGATCTCTTTTTGGACTCTTCTTATTCGTTTCTTTTGTTGTTTATTGTAAGACCTACAGCACAGAGACGAATGGGGTTGGGCCGATAGATTCTGACGCAAAATCTCAATACAAGATAGCGTTGGGGAGGAGTTTATTTTACGACCCAATGCTATCTCGTGATACATCTATATCTTGCGCAGTATGTCACAAACAAGATCTAGCATTTACGGATGGACTGCCGCAAAGCATTGGGATTAAAGATAGAAAGGGAACGCGCAATGCTCCAACACTCACAAATGTCGCGAACCGGCCCTACTTTATGTTGGACGGTGTGAATCCATCATTAGAAGCTCAAATCACTGCACCGATTCAGGAACATGCAGAGTTTGATTTTCACATACTTTTAATTGTAGAGCGACTCAAAAGTAGACCAAACTATGTTCGTTTGGCCCGTATGGGATACAATTCAGAAATTACCAATTGGGTCGTCTTCAATTCAATTGCTGAATTTGAGCGGACGTTAATTAGTAAAGACGCGCCGTATGATCATTTTATAAAAGGAGATTCAAGTGCATTAACCCCATCTCAAAAGAGGGGCCATGATTTGTTTTTTAATACGCTCTATTGTGGAAAATGTCATAACGGACCTGATCTTACAAATAACGTTCTTACCAACAACGGCTTGTACGAGAAATACCAGGATTCAGGACGCATGCGGTTGACACATCACGAAGCCGATCGGGCCATCTTTAAGGTGCCAACGCTGAGAAATATTACAGTGACTGCACCATACATGCACAATGGACGTTTTGAGTCTTTGGAGGGAGTCATTGCACATTACATGGCCGGAGGGGCAAAGCATCCGAACAAGAGTGAACTGATTGTTCCTTTTGACTTGACGAAAGATCAACGAACAGATTTGATGCATTTCTTTGAATCCTTAACTGACTCAGTATTTTTGAACAACCCTGCATATAGTGAAATAGAATATTAAGATCATGTTTTGTGGTTCCTTGGTGCACCTCTTTTCATGAATTTGCTTCAACTCGAATTGTGAGTTTTAATCATTTCCAATCAAATCACTTGAATATCACTGGAAATCAAATATTTTTGTAGCGGTTGCGTTTATACGCCTACAAAGAAAAGATATGCGGATTCTGATCGTATTTATTTCCCTCTCATTTGGTTCCCTATCACAAATAGGGACAGGACAATGGAGGCTTCACTTTCCTGCAAAATCGATAGGAGTGGTCGCAACAGATAACACCATATGGACGGCCTATGAAAAAGGCGTCGGCGCCTATGACAAAGCCTCAGGAGAAATGAGTATGTGGGATGCCGTCAATGGGTTGTCCGATATTTCAGTGTCCTGTCTGGGAGAGTGCACATCGGACAATTCAATTTTTGTGGGCTACCAAAACGGGAATCTTGATAAGATCAAAAACAATAGCGTTACGAACATTCCAGCGATTAAACTTGCTCAAGTGCAAGGAAACAAAGCCATTATAAAAATGGTCGAATACGACGAACACATCTATCTTGCAACAGGGTTTGCCATCGTAAAGATTGATCCAAAAAAGAACGAAGTACGTGACACCTATTACCCCACAAATGGGAATGTACCTATAAATGATATTGTATTCGCAAATGATAGTATTTATGCACTTTCTGAAGACCGATTGTACAAAGGAGATTTAGACAATGTTGCACTTGCAGATCCAGCGCAATGGGAGGAGGACAACCGCGTTTCTGCCCTTGCCTTTGGCGTATATACAGACATTGAAAATGTTAATGATGCGCTATACATTTTGATGCGGGAAGAAAGTTTGTACGGCTCGGATAGCTTGTATTTCGTGTCGCAGAATGGCTTGGTGAACTACGACTTTGCACCAAATATAATCTCTGAAATTGAAGGGTTAAATACAATTGAAGGACGCCTCTGTGTGAATTATGCAGGAGGGGCAAAAATTTACAATCCCGATTTTACAGAGTATGCCTATTTGCATTTGTATGTTGGGGGAGGTTTTTCATCCCCATTAGAAGTCGCATTCAACGACAATGAATACTGGATTGCCGACAAAGCAAGAGGTCTTGTAAAATACATAGCAGATTACAACTCCCAGTACATTGGGTTCAGCGGACCACCAAAAGGTGATTTTTGGGGTATGGGATATTCGAATGGGAAAATGGCTTTTGCAAGCGGTGGGCTTACGGTTTCACAACCTACATTTAACGCTTCTGGAGTGTATACTTTTGAAAATGAGGAATGGGATCATTTTTCGTCCGGAGAAATTTCAGCTTGGGCCACCGATAGTATTTTTGATTATTTGACGGTTGATATTCACCCAACGCAGCCCGAAAAAATAGCGGTTGGAACGTATTCTAAGATTCCTATTTCAATCATTGATGCCAACGCAGGAATAGCCGACACTATTTCACCGGGAGCAGACAACCAACTTGAGTGGACAGTCTTCGAGAATGGTTGGTCTTACGTTTCAGACGTCAATTATGATGATCAAGGAAATTTGTGGGTGCTTAATGGACTGTCAAATCAACCCTTGAAGGTATATACGAATAACGGGGAGTGGTATTCTTTTGACCTTGGTACTGCCGCAAAGAACAAATACAGTAACGAAATGGTGATCGATTACAACGGAAATAAATGGCTGTCTATCCGAGGATCTGGTATGTTTGGCTATAAAGATCAAGGAACAATTGAAACGCCATCGGATGATCAGTTCGTCAATTTGAGAATGGGAGCCTCAACAGGAGCATTGCCCTCCAATGAGGTAACGGCATTGGCCGTAGATTTTGACAATGAAATTTGGATCGGGACAGATGCTGGTTTTGCTGTACTCTATAATTCTGATGGGGCATTTGATGCTGCTTTCGGGGATTACAATGCCCAACGCATTAAATTAGAGTTTGAGGGGAATGTTGAATATGTTTTGGGAGCAACAGGGATTACTGCTATTGAAGTAGATGGAGCAAACAGAAAGTGGTTTGGAACCTCGAATGCTGGAATTATTTTACTTTCTGCAGATGGCTTGGAAATTATTGAACAGCACACGACTGAAAATTCTCCACTGATCTCCAACAACATTAAAGACCTTCAGTTGAACCAAAAAACAGGAGAGCTCTTTATTATTACAGATCAGGGCTTGATTTCTTATCGGACAGATGCCACATATGGCGTTGGTGATTATGAGACGGTTCAAGTATTCCCGAACCCTGTAAGACCCGAGTATTCTGGCCCAATAACAATTCAAGGAATTAAGTACGATAGCGACATTAAAGTGACCGATGTTGCAGGAAACCTCATCTATCAAACGACCTCAAATGGGGGAACCGCAACTTGGAGCGGAAAAACTTTAAATGGCGAACAAGTAGCGACTGGTGTTTACCTTATTTGGACTGCGCCGAATACAGGGAAAGGGAGAAAAGTAGGTAAAGTTGCAATTATCCGATAGTCAAATGAAAGCGATTGATGAAGGAATATTTTTACACCGATCGCCTTATTCCGATTCGAGTTTAATTACCACGTTTTTTACAAGGCAAAAAGGACTGCAAAAGTTTGTTTTTCGTGGAGGAAAGAAAAAAGCACATCAATTATATCCACTATCGGTTTCCGAACTAAATTATTATGGGAGAACTGAAGGAAACCTGATGAACTTGACAAGTGTCCAAGCATCCTCAAACTATAACTTTCAATTTGACCCAGTAAAATCGACGATTGCATTTTTCATCGCTGAATGTATTCGAAAATGTGTAATTGATAATGATTTTGATACTATTATGTTTGGGTTTTTAAAGACTGAAATTCAACGGCTTAATGATGCATTAGATTGTGCTTTGTTTCCTATAGAGTTTATGGTCGCTTTTTCAGAAGTGCTCGGATTGCAGCCACTTGTCGAAAAGCAAGGAAAGGTGTTTAATTTGGACGAAGGAATCATAAGCAATGGATCCAGTCAATTGAATAGAACTGAAGAAGGAGCGCACGTAGTGTTGATTGCAGGATTAATTGAAGGGAGAAATCAGTCAAGTGCAGTTGACCGCCTGACAAGAGAAAAAGCACTTGAAACTATGATGATGTATTATCGCACCCATGTCCCACGAATCGAACGCTTTGAAACCTATGAAATTGTGAGGGAAATACTAAGCGCCTAAAGGTGCTGTTACTTATTTTCCTTGATATAGACATTTGTCAGGTTCAAACTTTCCATAGAAGATACTTGAAAATCCCGAACGCGGGCATTGATCATCACGATGTGATCATTAGTTAATACAGGAATAACAGCTCCCTCGTCAATAATTAGTTGATCACATTGCGCGAATAGTGACATCCGTTGATCAGAGTCATTTTCAAGAAGTGCACGTTCAAAAATCGAGTCATATTCTGTATTCTTGAACTTAAATGCATTGACGGTTGAGGCATTATCATTAAGATGTTTACTGTAAAAAAGAGTTAAGAAATTTTCAGGACTGGGATAATCTGCAATCCATCCAGATCTCCAGATTTTTGCTTTGCCTGAGACAATTGCCCTTTCCCGCTCTTCAATAGTACAGAGGACAATATTTAAATTAACATTCAGATTTTTCTTTATTTGACGCGCAATCGCCATGCATGTTTTATGACCTGTCGATCCTTTGATTGAATTGACATAAAAATCTACAGTTGGGAAATTTTCACCATCTGGGTAACCAGCTTGAGCCATTAATTCTCTCGCTTCTTCTAGATTGTGTTGATGTCCAATTACATCCCCCTTTGGATAACCTTCCATTTCTGGCAAAAATCCATTAGCAACAGCCCAACCCTCTCCCTGTAGATCGATATCGATAATTTCTTCTCGATTTATGGCCATATTGAATGCTCTTCGAACCCGTCGGTCTTTGAATTCGTCACTTTGGTTTGCCAAGGCGACATACATCGTACTCATGCTTTTTTCGGAAACCACCTTGTGGACAATGTTTTTTCCATTTTGTGCATCTTTAAAAGATCCCAAAATGTGATCAATTTCTTCTATGGGCAGTTCTAGTGCGATATCAATATCTGCTTTTCCAAACGCCAACAATGCGCTGCGCTTGTTCTTGGCGTATTTCATAACGACTTCGGATAAGAAGGGAAGTTGATTGCCAAGATCATCCTTTCTCCAATAGTACGGGTTGCGTTTGAGAACAATTGCATCCTTATCAAAGGATTTTAATGAAAATGGTCCGGTCCCAACGGGGTGTTTTCCAATGGCTTTACCATACATTTTATAAGCCTCTTTTGATGTGATTCCTAGGCTCGTATGTGTAAGGACTTTTTCAAAACCAGAAAAAGAATTCTTCAAGCGAATTTGAATGGTATAGTCGTCAAGTACTTGAATACCGGAAACACCTGATTTAGGGATTGTGTTTTTTGATTTCTCATGAAAACTGTCAACCCCTTCTATTCGACTGCCCAACAGAAAATATACTTTATTTTTATTTAATGCAGAACACGCTATTTCCAGAGAGAATTTAACATCATGAGCGGTTACCTCTTTTGTTTTACCCTTAAAACAAGGGTCTTCGTGAAATTTAACACCCTCTCGGATTTTAAATGTATATACCGTAGCATCATCATTCACTTTAAAACTTTCTGCAATTGCAGGACACGCCTTTCCCGTTTTGGGATCGATAGTAAGTAATGGATCAAATAGTTGTGAGATCACTCGCATGGTATAAACATCTCCAGAAAAGATAGGATAGAGTGAACGAATTTTTTCGACAGACATGAACTTGAAGGTTCCTCCGTATCTTTTTCCTCCTTTTGCAGTTGGGTTTTCTATGGTTGCCTCTTCTGATTGGCAGGATAAGAGGAAAAAGAGTGGCAGTAGGATGAAGGAGATGTGTTTAAATCGCATAACGGTACTGCAAATTAGTTCCAATCCCTAAGATAGTCATTTTGTATGAATCTATCGAGCAGCAAGTGAGAAAAACAGATTGTATTTAAGTAGACTTAATATCCAACCTTTGATCGGACTCGGGACAAAACTTGCTTCGCATCAATACGTGCTCGCTTGGCTCCAATTTTCAAACTTGCTTCTATTTCTTCCGGGTGCGCGATCAAATAATTGTATCTCGCACGCTCGTGTTTAAATTTTTCGCAAATCAATTCAAAGAGGGCCTGTTTGGCGTGTCCGTATCCGTATCCACCAGCCCGGTAGTTCTCCCGCATTTCGTCGGTTTGAATCGTTGTTGCAAGCAGTTTATAAAGTGCAAAAGCATTACACGTTTCAGGATCTTTTGGTTCGTCCAAACCTTTTGAATCTGTTTCAATTGCCATGATTTTTTTGCGCAATTGTTTGTCGGGCAGAAAAATATTGATGAAGTTGTCTCGGGACTTGCTCATCTTTTCTCCGTCTGTTCCGGGAATCAGCATGGTGTCTTCTTGAAGGCTTACCTCTGGAATGACAAAAGTATCTCCCATTTCGTTGTTGAACCGTCGCGCGACATCCTGCGTGAACTCAAGGTGTTGTTTTTGATCTTTTCCAACCGGAACGACTTCTGCATCATACAACAAGATGTCTGCTGCCATGAGCATTGGATAGGTAAACAGTCCTGAATTTACGTCCTCCAAACGGTCCGCTTTGTCCTTAAAACTATGGGCCAACATAAGTCGTGAATACGGGAAATAACACATTAAATACCATGTGAGTTCGGTGACCTCAGGCACATCACTTTGACGGTAAAATGTTACGTTCTCCGGATCCAAGCCACAGGCAAGCCAGGTAGCAGCAGTCGACAAGGTGTTTGATCGCAACTCTTCACCATTTTTGATTTGTGTCAACGAGTGCAAATCTGCAATGAACAAATACGATTCATTGCTTGTGTCTTTGGACATCTCAATAGCGGGTAAAATTGCTCCGAGTAAATTTCCTAAATGCGGTGTACCTGTGCTTTGAACTCCTGTTAATATACGTGCCATACTTGCTGCTTCTTATGTGGACGAAATTAATGATTTTTGTTTGTAAAATAACTCACCTATTTCGAGAAGTTGAATTCCTTGAAAATCAGAATGTAATTATCGCACCAAACCACTGAAATCCTTACCTTTGTGAGGTGAAAAGTATTGTTGGTGTATTTGGTCTTATCTGGAAACTTTATATCCTTGTCATTTTTATGGCGACAACGCTATTGTTTTACCCAATAATTGCAGCTAAGCTAATTGATACCAAAGGCAAAATGCGTGCGTTTCGTGTTTTTGTTTTTTGGAGTTGGACCTTTCGTTTTTTGTGTTTGTACGGGGTCAAGCGATTGAAAAATGCACCTCTGCCAAACGGGCCGTACCTCATTGCCGCGAATCATTGCTCTTATCTTGATATTTTTCTGATGTATTCGATTCTTCCCAAAGCACCGTTTTTGTTCTTAGGGAAAAGTGAAATATTAAGGTATCCATTGATAAAAACATTTTTTAAACGAATGAACATTCCGGTTCACAGAAAAAATCGCATAAAGTCGGCTCGAGCAATAATCAAGGCTGGAAGTGAAGTAAGAAAGGGATGGTCAATTATGATCTTTCCAGAAGGAGAAATACCAAACTCAAATCACCCCACAATGGTTGATTTCAAACAAGGAGCTTTCCAGTTGGCCAAAAGTTTATCAATTCCAATAGTACCTATCACATTCACCAACAATCACAAGTTGTTTTCAGACCCAACCGAACTTCTTGGACGTGCTCATCCTGGTATTAGCAAGGTGTTTATTCATGAATTCATTTCCAAGGATGAGGTTGATCGACTCAGTCAAAATGAGCTTACCAAAAGGTGTTTTGATACAATCAATGCGCCTATTCTTGACTTAAAATAGGAGTTCAACTTTTAAATTTTGTACATTTGTATTGATGAAAATAACAGATGAAATCGTAGATCATATTGCACACCTTGCCCGTTTGGAGTTTGCTGGAGAGAAAAAAACCGCAATCAAAGAAGACATGGAGCGCATTATTGATTTTATGGACAAGCTTCAAGAGGTGGACACTGAAAATGTCGATCCTCTAATTTTTATGAATAAGGAGATCAATCGCCTTCGAGAAGACAAAGCAGAAGTCTCTATATCTCAAGAGCAAGCCTTAAAAAATGGTCCGAAGACAGATTCAGATTATTTCAGAATCCCTAAAGTACTCTCGAAATAAAGGGGGGTCTTTAAATCTCCCAATTGTGTTGCTCTAGGTCAGAAATACATGCAGTGAGTAAATCAATACTTCCTTGAATATCGTCTTTATTTGCCATTTCTATCACCTGATGCAAATGACGTGTCGGAATAGAAACCGCACCTGCGATAGATCCTCCCTCAGTCATTCGTTGAATACCCGCAGTATCAGTTCCTCCCGCAGTTAAAATCTCAGGTTGCCATTTGATGTTGTGTTTATCGGCCGTTTTTTTCATATAATCCACCATTCGATAGTCGCAAATCGTCGATGCATCCATTATTTTTATTGCTGTTCCTTCTCCAAGTTTTGTAATCATTTCATGTGCTGCAGCACCAGGCAAATCAAAAGCAATGGTCGTATCCAAACCAAATCCAAAATCGGGGTTGATACGCAGTGCTGAAACATTTGCCCCGCGAATACCTACTTCCTCTTGTACAGTAAAAACACCATACAAGTCAAATGGAATTGTTTTTCCTTTTAATTTCCGCAAAGTTTCGATAAGGATAAAAACAGCAAGTCGGTTGTCGAGTGATTTGCCATTCACACAATTTCCCATTTCAATGAATTCACGCTCGCGAGTAATGGGATCGCCCACGGAAATAAGGTTTTTAATCTCTGTTCCGCTGAGACCGGTATCAATAAAATAGTCTTTGATTTTTGCAACCTTATTGCGTTCTTCAGGGCTCATTACATGGATGGGTTTTGAGGCCATTACTCCAATTACATCTTCACGACCGTGAACAATGACACGTTGTGCTGTTAGTGTTTTTGGATCGAAACCTCCGAGTGTATGAAAACGAATAAATCCGTTGTCGTCAATGTGTGTCACAATAAATCCAATTTCATCCATGTGAGCGCCAACCATTACGCGTTTATTTTCAGTTCCACGCTTGATAGCATAGACATTCCCCATATTATCAATTTCAACTTCATCCACCAAGCTTTCGATCTCTTTGAGTACCAGATCACGTACTTTTTTTTCGAATCCTGGAGCGCCAGGAGTTGTACAAATTTTTTTGAGTAAATCTATATTTATTGACATAGTAATTTCTTTGGTGAATAAAAGTAATAATCATTTTTAGAACCTTAAATTTGTAGTGTGAATAGATTTATATTTCTTGCATTTTTTCTTGTGGCTGGAACCACCTTCACTTACTATTATATTGTCGTTCCTGAACAAAAAAAAGTACTTCCCATTATTAATCCAGTAGATGTCGAGGACGAAATGGTTGATCCCGAATTGTTGCGGATTGGAATGGGGCATAAAATAGGAGACTTTTCATTTACCAATCAAAATGGGGAAACAATCACTTCTAAGGAAGTCGAAGGAAAGGTCTATGTAGCAGAATACTTCTTTACTACTTGCAAGTCAATTTGTCCTATTATGAATGATGAAATGCAGCGGATTCAGGAGGCCTATAAGGATAACAATGAATTTCGAATTTTGAGTTTTACGGTTGATCCAGATGTAGATACTGTTGCTCAAATGAAATGGTATGCAGAAACCCACAATGCGGACCCGAAGCAATGGCATTTTTTGACAGGGCGTAAGGCGGATTTGTATACGTTGGCGAGAACGTCATTCTTTCTACTTAAACCAGCAGAGGCGCAAAATTTAGGGGATGCTGGTAGTGATTTTATCCATACCAATAACTTTGTTTTAGTGGATCAAAAATCTCGAATTCGGGGGTACTATGACGGAACGGATGAAAAAGAAGTGGATGCTTTGATCGCTGACATTCAATTGTTACTGGATGCCGCAATTGAGTAGCTTAATCCTCGAGCTCTTTTAAAATTTGATTCACATCTTCCTCAGTAGAGGTTAATTTTGTTTTACAGACTTTAATAAGTTCAGATGCGCGCTTCACTTTGACACTGAGCTCATCAACACTAATTTCTCCATCTTCAATGTCTGCAACGATTTGCTGTAATTCTTCAAAGGCTTCCGTATATTTGATTTCTTTACTCATCTGCTTTTTTCGTTGTAATTACTTCAGATTCAATTGTGAATTTAGCAGTTCTTGTTGAAACAACATCACCATTTTTTACATTGTTACTTTCGCCAATTGTTTTTCCGTTGAATGTGGTGATAGAAAAACCTCGCTTAAGGACATTTATCGGGTTCATTAAGCGGATCGACTGGACCGCATGTTCAAAGGTATTTTTGTTTTTGAGCAGGCTGGACTTTGTATGTAGTGAAAGTTGTTCAGTTATACGCCGCAATTGTGCATGTTGCAATTGCAAGCTCATTTTTCCTTGACTTACCATTGAACGCTCAACTTGAGAAATTCGTTCTTTAAAAAATACGATTCGTTCTTTTGCCCCTGCTTTGATTTCATTTTTCGCGCCGTTTAAGATCAACTTTTCTTGCCCTAAAGCACCCCTCACAGCTGCACTAAAAGAGGAGCTTGTTCTCCCCAACTGCAATTTATTGACCTCCACTGCTTGAATGGATTGAACTTTAATTGTTTTTGCAGCATCTTTCAGTGGAAGTGAAAAATTATGAAAGGCTTGGATCAAGAAATCACCGAGTTCAGTCGGTGTAATTGCATTTCTATACGATACCATCTCAGCAACAGTGAGGTTGGTGGAGTGACCAATTCCTGTGAGCACAGGAAGAGGAAATGTCGCGATAGCTTTACAGAGATTGTAGTTGTTGTAGCACGACATTCCAACCTCGCCTCCCCCTCCTCTGACAATGGCGACAATATCAAAGTGAGATTGGACCTTCTTGATTTTATTCAATTGTGCAATGATCGAGTGTTCAGCTTGATCTCCTTGCAAGGAGGCAGGAAACAAAAGGGTGAAAAAACGGTAGCCCCAAGAATTTTCGTTTATCACTTTCATAAAATCTGAGAGTCCTTTGCTTGAGTCTGCCGAAATTACAGCAACGCGTTTTGGCAACAATGGGAAGTCAATTCCCTGGTTGGCATCGATAAGACCGTTTTTTTGTAATTTCTTTAGTGTTTCGGCCCGTTCGCGCTGCAATTCTCCTAAAGAATAGTCCGGATCGATATCAGAAATTTGTAAGCTCATCCCATAAATTTCA
>Ga0228650_1000630_pt1 | contig 13303 bp, 15 predicted proteins | sample 62DmetaG_FD_183171 | JGI IMG/M metagenome (GOLD analysis project Ga0228650, IMG submission 183171) | Seawater microbial communities from Monterey Bay, California, United States - 62D | ecosystem: Environmental > Aquatic > Marine > Coastal | place: USA: California | collected 2016-10-28
AAGGCGCGCTGGAGGCCGCCGCGCGCTGCTTAGCCATCGAATTCGCGCCGCAGCAGATACGGGTGAATTGTATCGCGCCTGGTATGCTCGACAGTGAAATGGCACACGAGGCGGGCGAGCGCATTTCACAGGAGGCGCTGGAATCACATACGAAGGATTATCCGCTGGGCATTGGAACCCCACAGGATGTCGCTCAGGCCGCAGCCTATTTAATTAGTGATGCATCGCGCTGGATGACTGGCGTGGTCCTGCCTCTGGATGGTGGCTTTCTGGCAAAATAAGCAGTGATGCAACGTTTAATCATAGTCGGTGCGGGAGGATTTGGTCGCGAAGTATTTTCGTGGGCAAGTCAGCATCCCGATTGCGGCGTCGTTTGGGAGATTGCCGGCTTTTTGGATGATGATCCGAATGCTCTGGATGCTTACGATTATCCTGTAGCGGTGATTGATTCCATCACTTCACACACCCCCGATGTAGACGAAGTCTTTGTCTGCGCAATCGGCACACCGTCGATTAAGCGTAAGGTTTGTGAACAGTTGATGGCCAAATCGGCGCAGTTTATTACATTGGTACATCCGTCTGTGGTACTGGGTACTAATGTTACTTTGAGCCAGGGAGTCGTGCTTTGCCCGCGCGTTACACTGACTGCGGATATCGTAGTTGAACCGTTCGCATTAATGAATTGCCACAGCAGTGCGGGACATGATGTGCGTATCGGAGCTTGGTCGACCGTGAGCGGCCATTGCGACCTGACGGGAGGTAGCGAGGTCAGCGCCGGCGCGTTTTTAGGCACAGGGGTATGTCTATTGCCGGGGAAATCGGTTGGAGCGAATGCTTACGTCGGGGCCGGATCGGTGGTGCTGCGCTCGGTTCGACCTGAAAGTCGGGTTTTTGGTAACCCGGCTCAGCCGATGGCTTAACGCTCACCTTCGATCGTCTTGTTACTCAAGCCGAGGAAGGCGAGGGCATCGAGTATTTGTGTGAAGGCCGGTAGCTTTCGGAGTGTCTCGATGTCGGTGTTGCTGGAAAGCCGGATAAAAAACTGTTCTTTGCGCAGATCGAGTCCGTGATGCTGAATATCAATTAGCGCCGCAAAGATGTTGTGCCCATCGTTTTGTTTGTACCCATAGGATTCACCCCCCACCAAATGCCAGAAGTAGACCTGCTGGCGATCTTCGTTCTTCTCGTAGATGCCAAACTCAGCGAGATCGAAAGCGTCCCCATTATGATTAAAGGGGATGCTGTACTGACGCTCCTTGCAAACCCAGCCATTCTGTACCCAACAGGTATCAGGTGTGTGTGCGCCAGCCCAGCGATAGGAGGCTTTGCCCGGACTCCAGTAGGCGACATAAAGTCCGACCATAAGGTCGCCGTAGTGGTAGGTGCGAAAAATTGCATCGTCGAAATTAAGAAACTCGGAGATTCGTGCACTCGACTCCGGCGAGTCGGCCATATCATGATCTTGGATCTTCCAGCCAGCCAGAGTCTCCGGTAGAATGTCGGCGAGGTAACCATTCAGAGTTGGCGCTGGCGGAGGCACGAGCGCAAAGTAGCCGCGTAGGCCCAATGCAATCAGTAGGACAAGGGTACCGGAGGTTAGAATAAATGGTTTCATTGATTACTGCGGGCAAACTACAGGCTGCTGGTAAGCTTAGACAAGGCTACAGATACAGCGCGTGCATCAATAAACTTCGATACATTTCTGGAGCTGCCGTGGGTTTTCTTCATTGCACACGATTTGCCGCTGTGTATCTAGGTGTTTTTTCCGATCGTTTACCCCAGTAAGTTCCGTAACCCTGCAGAACTTTCGATAACTTCGATCGCTTTCTGAGCCCATGGCACCCCTCATTGATAAATCAGGTAGTATCGCCCACTATGGGCGCGTCTCTTGGGCGAACCTAGTCGATTGGCTGGTAACCTTCTGCCTTGCGGCCATCGTGATTCAAATGGCGCTGTCGCTCGGTGGGGTGCGTGCGGATTCTCACCTGTTCGTGTTGCCACTTTTCGGAGTGCTTTTGTTGCTCCACGGCTTATGGCTGGCGGTGAATCGTGAATGCTTCCCGCAGCTCATTAGGGCGCCACTGTGGTTCCTGCCATTGATTGCATGGATCGCGCTGAGTGCGTGGTTGTGGAGCCCTGCGGAGTGGCGCGGCTGGTCCGCGGTGGTGTATGCACTGGAGGGATTCATCTTTCTGTGGGTCGCGGTCAACAATGTGCGCACACGAGCGCACCTCCTGTGCTTACTGCTTGCCGTGCTGGTGCCAGCGGTTGTTGCGCTCGCTGTAGGCTTTGGGCAGTTTTTTCAGGATCCCACAGTGTTTGTTGATGCGCGAGGAAAGGCTGCTGTGATGCTCAGTGAAGTCTACCATGGGCGCGCAACCGGGTTATTTGCGGCGCCAAGTCATTTAGCTGTTTATTTATTAAGCTTGCTGCCGGGCTTGGCGATTGTCGCGGCAGTTCCACGGTTGCCGCTTGTTTTGCGGTTTCTTGCCGGGTACTTGGTGTTGATGTTCGTGTTGGGTATCCTGCTCACACAGGTCCTCTGGGGCATTTTGTTGTGTCTCCCTATTTTTATCTTAACGGCGCGGCTCTGTTTCTTGAGCACGAAGTCGCGTATGTATTGGGTCTTAAGTTTGACGGTCGTGCTAATCGGCACGGCCTCCCTGTTCGCCCTCTTCACGCCGCGCTTTTCAGAGCGATGGGATGCCGCTTTTGTCAATGGCGGCCTAAGTTCTCAACTTACCTTGTGGAAGGAATCGTTGCAATTGGCTGCCGCTAACCCGGTCGGCGGTGCGGGCGCAGGGAGCGTTGCTGTGGCACTCGAGCAAAGCCCGCGCCTCCCCTTGTCCCAGAAAGTCGAGACGCCGCAAAGCGACTTCCTGCAAATATTGGTTGAATACGGTTTGTTCGGGAGTGCCCTTCTTTTCGTGCCACTGTATCGGATCGTAAAACAAGCCTTGCGAAGGGCTCGCAACGAGCCGGTACGTTATCGATTAAAGGGGCATCGCAGTGAGGTGATGCCATTGAATCGCTTGTTTTTGTCCGTTGGGCTATCCGGTAGCATCGTCTTTTTCCTTTGTGGAATGCTGTGTGCTGTGGCTACCGCACCGTTGTTAATTCTATACGGGGCATTCTTTATCGCAATTTTAGTCAAGCTGACTTACCCGCGCAGCCTCAGTCTACCAGAGCATCGCGGCATGCGATTTTCATATGCAGGGATCGGTTTATTTGCCGGTCTGAGTTTTACTCTCTGCAGCTGGACTGTACTAGAGTCGCAAGCACTGGAATCGATCGCTGCAGAGCGCCTGGATCAACTGGTGGCGGAGCAAGCGCATATTTCCGGAAATCAAGCCTTGCTGGATTCAGTCCTGACAGAGTTTAGCTGGGCGACTCAGTTGGCTCCCAAGAATGCAGATGCTTGGATTGGTTTGAGTGTTGCGCACAGCTTAAAGGTACATCAAGCCCCCGCGCAGACTCGAGAAATCGGCGAGGCGGCGACGCGCTATGCAGCGCGTGCCACTCAACTGGGCGAGCACTATTGGCGTGCTTGGGCTCAGTTAGGGGTGGCGCAGGCCTTGTGTGGCGAGATTGAAGCAGCCGAGGACGCCTTCAATAAGGCAGTCGAACTCGCCCCCAATAATAGCAACGCAAATTTTCAATGGGCCGCTTTCATGAGTCATTTCCCTGAGCGTCGAGATGAAGCGATCACCGCGGTGCAACACGCCTTGGATATCAACCCCCAAAACGCGGCCGCACGCCGCTTGCAGCAAAAACTGTTGATGTTATGAAGGTGTACCTGATGAAGCCGATGATCGCGCTACTACTTTTTGTTGGCGTTGCGCCATCCGGATGGGCGGTTGACGACTGGTGGCAAGGAGCGCTCTGCTTGAGTGATTCGACGGGAGGCATGGCTGTAGAGCTACTGGGCGGGCAGCTTTTGGATGTGGCGGCTGCCCCAGTCTACACCTCGGGTTTGGTCAAGCTGATTGCGGATCAGGGCGGCCAATCAATATACCTACGCGCCTCCAACGCGGTAGCCGGATACTTTGCAGGTGCCGGGCAGTTTTCGATCGAGCGCTTCGACCAGTTCCGTAGTGCTGCTTCGGGCACGAACGATCGGAGCTATATGATTGGCAACCTCCTTGAGGGGCTGCTGATTCTGGACAATCGTGAGCAGGCGCAGGGGTCCGAAATAATTATTGAAACAGCATTAGGACGCGTGTCCGTGACGCAAGGCTTGGTCAGTCTGCAGATAAATTACAATTCTAAGAACCAGCATTATAATTTTATCTTCGTATGCAGTGAAGGGGTGCTCAGCCTCCGCCACGCTAGTGGCCGCAGCTACCAAGTGACTCCTGGGCAGCGCTTATCTGGAGTCGGTTTTGCTAAGGCGCCGTCGATCGAGCTCTCCGCTGCCACGGCTGCAATGAAGGAGCCCATAATTGAATTCACCACGCGAATGGAGGCGACGAACTGGACTGCGGCGCAGCAGCAGGCGATCGAATCACGCATGCAGCCGATTTTGCGACGGCGGGCGCCCGCAGTGGCGCCATTGCCTGCTGTAGATGCGTTGCAGGACGAGGTTCGACCCATTCGGATTGAATATGCCCCAGCGCCGCCGCAACAAGTGCCTTTTCGCGGAGTTCTGCAGCCCTTGCCAACCTCAGCCCTCGAAAGCTTTTAAGCGCTGGCTGTGTCAGCTGTAGCCACGAACTAATACTGTGCCATCTGCGGATCGACTTCGAGCGACCAGGTATGGATTCCGCCAGTCATATTAATCACGTTCTCCAGCCCCTTTGCGCACAGATAGTCCACTACACTGCGACTACGCATGCCATGGTGGCAGTAGACAATGAGTTTTTGATCGCGAGGCATGGACTCGATCCGTTCAGGAATTTCGGCCATCGGAATATGCAAGGCCCCGTTAATCTTACAAATCGCCACCTCCGCATGTTCGCGCACATCGAGAAACGCCACTTCATCCTCCTGCATTAATTTTGCGGCTTCATTGACACTGATTTCCTTGTTCATTGCGCAACTTTCATGATGATGAAGACGGATATGTCAAAATCACCCTGTATAATTGTTCCGGCTCGTCTCGCTTCGACTCGTTTTCCCCGAAAGTTACTTCATGAAGTGCAGGGCAAACCAATCCTTCTGTGGACAGCCGAACGTATCCGAGCCGAGGCCCCCGAGTTTCCGCTCTATTTTGCGGTGGATGATGTTGAGCTGGCAAACTGTCTTGAATCCGCAGGCTACGCTGCAGTGCGAACACGCCCCGACCATCCCAGTGGTACCGACCGTCTAGCGGAGGCCAACCGTGAGATTGGCGCTTCTGCAGTGATTAATGTGCAAGGCGACGAACCGCTGGTGACGGGTGCGCAGATTCGCGCTTTGGCGGCAGGTCTAAACGGTGAAGCCGCGCTGTCGACCCTAGCGATTCCATTTAAATCGGCAGCGGATTTTGCCAACCCCAACCAAGTCAAAGTCGTCCGCGACCGCCGCGGCTATGCCTTATACTTTTCGCGTGCGCCCATTCCGAGCGCGCGTGACGCGGGTGGAGTCATCGATGCCGCCTGGCTGAGCGCGCATCCCTGCTATCGCCACCTTGGCTTATATGCCTACGATGCGGAGTTTCTCTCGGCCTTTGCGGAGCTTGAGCCTGGTCTTTACGAGCGAATCGAGAAACTCGAGCAGTTGCGTGCCCTTGAGCATGGTTATAAAATTCACGTCGGCATCACCGATCAGCCGACCGTTGGTATCGATATGCCTGAGGATATTGCCGCATTCGAAGCTGCGCTGCCTGCTTGACAAAGCTGCTTTCCGGCAACCGTATTCACCCATGCACAGCGCACGACCTAAACTTGCAGTTGATCCGACCGAGCTGCCGGATGCCCGTGGGCATTTCGGTGACTATGGGGGCATGTATGTTCCGGAGACTTTGATGACGCCGCTGTTCGAACTGACTGAGGCGTACCATGCTGCGCGCAAAGATCCACAATTTCAGCAAGAGCTCGATTTTCAACTCCGGGAATTCGCCGGCCGCCCCACGAATCTTTACTTTGCGGAACGCCTGACTGAGCACTGTGGTGGCGCGAAGATTTATCTGAAGCGCGAAGACTTACTTCACACGGGGGCCCACAAAATCAACAACGCGCTGGGTCAGGCGTTAATCGCCAAGCGCATGGGAAAGACGCGTATTATTGCCGAAACTGGGGCGGGGCAGCACGGCATCGCGACGGCGGCAATGTGCGCCAAGATGGGTTTTGAATGCGTAATTTATATGGGCGAAGAGGACATGCGCCGCCAAGCGCTCAATGTTTTTCGCATGCGCCTGTGTGGTGCTGAAGTGCGTGGCGTGTCCGCCGGGCAAAAAACGCTTAAGGAGGCGGTCAATGAGGCGATGCGTGACTGGGTCACCAATGTACGCCACACGCACTATATTATTGGCTCCGCGCTCGGAGCGCACCCATTTCCGATGATGGTACGGGATTTTCACCGTGTGATCGGTGAAGAGTGCAAGCGTCAGATTCTCGAGAAGGAAGGGCGCCTACCCGATGAAGTAGCGGCCTGTGTGGGTGGCGGCTCCAATGCAATTGGTATTTTCTTCGCCTTCTTAAAGGATCTGAACGTGCGCCTCACCGGCGTCGAGGCGGGAGGACGCGAAATTACCCGCGGGCACCATGCGGCACGCTTTGCCGGTGGGCGCCTCGGTGTTTTGCAAGGCGCCAAGACCTGGATCTTGCAGGATGCAGAGGGTCAAATTGACCTGACGCACTCGGTCTCCGCAGGGCTTGATTATGCCGCGGTAGGGCCGGAACATGCGTACTACAAGGAGCAGGGGCGGATTGATTTCGGCTACGCGACCGATGCCGAGGCGCTACAGGCCTTTCAGGATCTCTGCGCGGTTGAAGGGATTGTGCCGGCCTTGGAATCTGCGCATGGCATCGCTTATACCATGCGGCGGGCGCGCGAGTTGCCCGCTGATCAAATCATTATCGGAAATCTCAGTGGACGCGGTGATAAGGATGTCCAAGAAGCCGCGCGCTTACTCGGTGGCGCCGAAAGCTGAGAACTTAAAGAGACGCTATGCTACTGGTCATCGATAACTACGACTCTTTTACCTACAATTTGGTACAGTATTTTGGTCAACTCGGAGTGGCGCAACAGGTCTACCGTAACGATGCGATTACCGTCGACCAAGCGCGCGCGCTCAAGCCCGATCGAATCATGATCTCACCGGGGCCCTGTTCGCCCAATGAAGCCGGCGTGAGTCTAGAGATGATCGCTGCCTTTGCCGGTAAAATCCCGCTTTTGGGGGTTTGTTTAGGGCATCAGAGTATTGGGCAGCATTTCGGCGGGAAGGTGGTGCCAGCCAGTCGTCTGATGCATGGTAAGACCAGCCCCGTAAGACATCAAAATACCGATCTGTTTAAGGGCCTACCGAACCCGATGGAGGCCACGCGCTATCATTCACTGCTGGTCGAGCGGGAGAGCTTGCCGGACTGTTTACAAGTAACTGCGGAGACTCAGGAGGGGGAGATTATGGGGCTCGCCCACAAAAACTTGCCCGTATGGGGGGTACAGTTTCACCCCGAGTCGATCGCGACCCAGGATGGCATGCGTCTGCTGGAAAATTTCCTAAAGCTCTAGCAGCCCAACCATGCCGCTAGATATGGATTCGCTTGAGCGGATTCACTAAATATAGGGGTTGCGCGTGTTGTTTTACTGTATTTAGTATGTGGCAGACGTAATTCATCTGCGTACGTCGCTAACTTCCTTTCTTCAACTATGCGCTGCCCCAAATGCACATCGGCCGATACCAAGGTGTTGGACACTCGTACGAGTAAAAATGAAACGTCCATCCGGCGGCGTCGGGAGTGCCTGGAGTGCGGGCATCGTTTTACCACGATTGAGGAAGTGCTGCGAGCGGACTTACAGGTGGTCAAGCGCGATGGTCGCCGCGAAGATTTTGATCGCGGTAAGATGCTCGGCGGATTGAAGAAGGCGGTGGAGAAGCGACCGATCGATGTCATGCAGATTGAGATGCTTATAGCGGATGTCCTCGCGGCGCTGGAGAAGGAGTTTGACCACGAGATCCCCTCCAAAGCGATTGGGGAACAAATCATGAGCCGACTCAAGCATTTGGACCAGATTGCCTATGTTCGCTATGCCTCGGTGTACAAAGACTTCCGTGATATCTCTGCGTTGGCGCAGGAAGTGAATGCCCTCAAAGACTCGACTGAGAATGGCCAAACCGAATCCGCTTGAGCAATTACGCAGTCTAAATGAGCTATTTGCACGGGTCGGCGCTTCGGACCCTGAGCAGGCGGAACATGCACGTCGGGCACTGGATTTTTATGATCACGAAGAGGGGCGTCAGGCAGGGAGTAAGGTTTCGTTACAGGCTGGCGCGGCGATATTGGCGCGACTCCATCTGGGCGAATCTGCTTTGAGTGATTTGGCGTACAGTCATTGGCATGTGCCGAGCGGCGAAGCCAGCAGTCCCTTGTGGATACGCCAAGCCATTGTTGCGGAAATGAAAAAACTCGCAGGTCGTCGTGCGGCGTTACTTCTAGTAACGGGTTTGCGCGAAGCGATTTGCCCCGAAGGGCGTCGCTGGACGGCCGCGCGGGAAACGCAATACCAGCGCGTGCGTGATTGGATTAATGAGCTAGCTTGCGCTTGGGCCTCCCGCGAATCGCAGTTGCAAGTGGTGATTTTGTAAATGAAAGTGGAACCATGAGTACTCTATTCGAACGTATCATTGCCCGTGAAATTCCAGCCAGAATCGAGTATGAGGATACGGACTGCATTGCTATCCATGATGTCGATCCACAGGCCCCTACGCATTTGTTGGTGATTCCTAAGAAGCCATTGGCGCGTATCGCCGTTGCGCAGGTTGCTGATCAAGCCTTACTCGGGCATTTGCTGCTCACTGCTGCCAAGGTGGCGGATTCCCTCCGCTTGGAGGGTGGCTACCGCATCGTGATCAATAATGGTTCCGATGGGGGCGAAACCGTGCCGCATCTGCACGTACACGTATTGGGAGGCCGCCCGATGGCGTGGCCTCCAGGCTGATCAGCGGTCCTGCAGCAGGTGTAGGTTAGTCATCGATATCCCGCTGAGCATCGCACCGACGATGCCCAGAAAGCCTTGATCGGTGCCCGCGAGGTAAAGATTCTGCAAGTGCGTCCGGCCTTCTTTGCTTTTTTTCGGGGCTCCGTAGATCGCGCCATTGAGGTGACCGGTATACTTACGGACGGTGCGTGGGGTGAACATATCTTTGGCGATGCAATGAGCATCCAGCGGCGCAGCCGCATCGCCATTGGGCAAATCAGGTAAAATCTGCAGCGCAACTTTTTGCAGTTCCGCATACCAATGGTCTTTTTCCGCCTGATAGGCAGTTGCATCGAGGGCGCACCATCGATCGTGATTGGCCATCGCGGTGATTCGCAGCAAGCCTTCGTCAAGTTGTCGTAAGCCGTAGTCGTAATTATTGGGCAGGCAAATCACCCCGCTGCTGGGGTCAACCAAGGCATCCTCAACGGCGGCGTAGTGAAAGCGCTCCCGTGTGTTGAAAAAAATAATGGTATCATCCCAGCCGAGATCTCGCGGTTGTTGATCCAGTACCGTGATCGTTTCGGTGAAACTCAGCCGGCCGATATTGTCGGCGGCGCTGTCCTCCGCTTGGTCGTCACAGAGCCGCAGGGTTTCAACCACACCCGCGGTCGAGAGGATCGTATCGGCGGTGATTCGCTCCCCGTTGTCGAGTGTAAGGGCGGTGGCGCGTGTGCCATCGGTATGAATTTTGCGGATGCCGCATTTCATGCGACGCTGGCCGCCCAATTCGCGGTACTTGTTCTGTAGTAAGCGAATGATCGTGCGTACCCCTTCGAAGGGGCGCGCGAAGCCCTCAAAAAACAGCGAGCGGAACATGATCGCGAATTGCCCAAAATCCATGTCATGCTCTTCGGCGCTTCCGTAGTACATCACTGGGCAAAAGAGCATATCCTCCAAGGTGGTGTCGTTAATGTGGCGCTTTACCGCTAAGCGTGCTGAAACGCGCCGTGCGTTTAAGTTAAAGGCATCCAGTTCGCGAATTTCCTGCACCAAGGCTCGGAAGCCGTCGATTTCGCGGGGAAAGGCGCGGGCCACTTCCGCTTCGAGCAATGCGAAATCATTCGAAAATTTCAGCTGGTGGCCAGGGAAGGCGATCCTGGAGCCGAACTGTGGACAGAGATCGAGGGCATCGTAAGGGATCCGCAGTTGGCGCAGGAGCTTTGCCAGCGGCGTGCCTTTGGTGCCTTTCGCCACATAGTTGGTCAACGCGTGCAGGCCCACGTCATATTTTCGCCCGTTAATACTGTAGAAGGAATTCAGCCCGCCGGAAGCATTGTGGCGCTCAAGCAGAATAACGGCTTTGCCTGCCAGTGCCAGACGTATGCCAGCTGCTAAGCCCGCCATTCCTGCGCCGATGACGACCGTCTCAAAGTGCTGGTTGTCGAGTCCTTCGGTGGGCATGGGATGGTGCGACTAAAAAGTCGAGGCCTGTGGACCTCGACTTGTTGAATGGAAAGGGTGTTGCCAGCTACTTCGCGTTAAACTTTGGCGTCAAGTAGGTCGCGCAGCTATCCAGCGAGGCCAGCTCCGGGTAATCCGCCTCCGGCACTTCGATGCCATGTTGCTTGCGCAGCTCCATAACGATATCGAGGAAGTCCATGGAATCGAGGTCCATTTGGTCGCGTAAGCTAATCTCGCCCTTGAGACCCGACGTGTCTTCGTCTGGAGCAATTTCGTTGATGATATCGATTACGATTTGTTTTACCTGATCTTCTGTCATGTTAAAATGGCGCGGTGCCGATGGATTGGGAAATGGCTTAGTTTTCAAAATTGCGCACAATCAGCGCAGAGTTGATCCCAAGCATACCAAAGGAGTTGTTGAGGATAACTTTCACCGCGTCAACCTTGCGCGGTTCGTTTATTACAAGATTAGCAAGGGCACATTCAGGGTCCAGTTCATCGACATTGATGGTCGGGTGGATGATGTGATCCTGAAAAGAGGGTAGATTTCCGGCTAGCTCCAGCGCCCCGGCGGCGCCCATCGCATGCCCGATAAAGCTCTTGGTGTTATTGATGTAAGTCGTCGGACTCGAGCCAAACACCTCGGCGATCGCCTTGCACTCTTGGATGTCGCCTTGAGGGGTTGAGGTCGCGTGAGTATTTACCAAATCGACCTCATGGGCACTCAGCCCGGCATTGTCTAGTGCAGCACGCATGCACTCCGCCTGGCGCTCCGGGTTCGGCAATACGTAGTCACTCGCATCGGAATTAATGCGGTAGCCGATGATTTCTCCTAGAATGTTCGCGTTGCGCGCCAGTGCATCGTCGAGGCGTTCCAAGGTATAAATGGCGCCGCCTTCAGAGACGACGATGCCGTTGCGGCTTTTGTCAAAGGGGCGGCTGGCTTTATTGATATCATCATGGCTGCCGAGTGCGCCCTGACTTTTGAAGCCGGCGAAAATTCCGAACGACTGAATGCTCTCACTCACGCCGCCCGCAAGCGCGAGATCCACCTCGCCGAGGCGTAACATTTGCACAGCTTGGATGAGCCCTGCATTCCCGGCAGCACAGGCGGCACCAATCGTGTAGTGCGGCCCCGTGATTCCCATATTGATGGTGATTTCGCCGGCGGGGTTATTGGCAACCGTACGCGGGTTGTGGTGGTGTGTCCAAAATTTGGTATCGTAGTCAAATTTGGAGATATTGTAGACTTCGTTTTCAGTCTCCACATTACCATGCTCGGTCGTCCCGACATAGACGCCGATGCGAGTTTTGTCAAAAGTTGCGAAATCGATACCGCTATGGGCAATCGCTTCGTGAGCCGCGTAAATTGCGATACTACCGGCACGGGTGCCGACCCGTAATTCCTTGCGCGTTTGGTATTTCTTAGGATCAAAATCGCACACCCCAGCCGGCACTTCGCCCATGTAGCGCATGTCAATAAGCTGCACGCCAGCAATACCTTCGAGGAGGTTTTTACGGTACTCCTCGAGTGTATTGCCGTTGGGAGAGGTCAGGCCCACGCCTGTTATGACGATACGCGTTTGCTGCATGGTTAAAGGGTGAAGCAATAGCACGGGCAGTCGTGCAGCTGTCAACCATGTAAAGCCCTGCGAATTCTGCAAATGGAGAATCCTGAAAATAAAGCGTCGCTGGCCTTATTTTATTTTCGACAGCGCGGGCAGCCGCTCGCACAACACTCAGTATGAACGTATTAGTAGTAGGTGGTGCTGGCTACATCGGTAGCCATTGTGTGCGACAATTACAGGCGGCGGGGCACCGCCCAGTGGTGCTGGACAATCTCGTCTTTGGCCATCGCCAGGCGGTTGCCGAGTCGATTCCGTTTTATGATTGTGACTTGGGCGATTGCGAGGCGGTCGCGCAGATTCTCAAGAATGAAGCAATAGAGCTGGTGATGCATTTTGCGGCGTTTGCCTATGTCGGCGAATCCGTTACCGAGCCACGCAAGTATTATGAAAATAATTTTGTCGCGACGCTACGCTTGCTCGAGACGATGCTCGATAACGATGTCAAAAAGTTCGTCTTTTCCTCCACCTGTGCCACCTACGGCGAGCCGGAAACCTTGCCCATGGTGGAGTCACTGCCTCAGGCGCCGATCAACCCATATGGGCAAACCAAGTTGGATGTTGAGAATTGCCTCAAAGCGTTTGCCCATGCGTATGGTTTGAGCTTCGCGGCCTTCCGTTATTTTAATGCAGCCGGTGCTGCGGAGGATGGTTCGATTGGTGAGGATCACAATCCGGAGACGCATCTGATCCCCTTGGTGATTGATGCGGCGACCGGTCGCCGAGAAAACATCAAGGTTTTCGGCACTGATTACCCGACACCTGACGGCACTTGTCTGCGTGACTACGTTCATGTGGATGATTTGTCGCGTGCCCACATTGCGGTGTTTGATAAGCTGGAGGCACCCGGCACCGGATTGTTCTATAATCTCGGTACTGGTACGCCAAATTCCGTCCGTGAGATCATTGATGCAGTCGAAGCAGTTACGGGATTGAAGGTTCCGGTAGTGGAAGCTGACCGCCGCGCGGGAGATCCACCGGCACTGTATGCGGATTCGTCCAAAGCGCAGCAAGAGCTCGGCTGGCAAATCCAGTATACCAACGTAAAAGACATTATCGCGACCGCGTGGAAGTGGCACCAGAGCCACCCGAATGGTTTTGATGAGGCCTAATGCATCTTGTGCCGCGCATGTGCTCTACCCGGCGGCTCCGCC
>Ga0228650_1000631_pt1 | contig 13298 bp, 25 predicted proteins | sample 62DmetaG_FD_183171 | JGI IMG/M metagenome (GOLD analysis project Ga0228650, IMG submission 183171) | Seawater microbial communities from Monterey Bay, California, United States - 62D | ecosystem: Environmental > Aquatic > Marine > Coastal | place: USA: California | collected 2016-10-28
ATCTGAGGGCGCTTAGCAACTTTCAGGCGCTCCCGGCGGCCCAATGCCCGGTGCATCGCAGTAGCAGGGGGCCCCGGCCCGATCGAGGGGCAGGCCTGCGATGTCCCCGGGGGACGCGGCATGCAATAGTGTGAAAAGTCCCATCCTGCCGAAAGCCCTTTAATTAGCGCCGTTTGCTGTTGACACCCCTTGGCCTCCTCCGTAGACTTCGCTCTCTTTTTTCGGGGTCCCTTAGCGGTCGCCGGTTGTTTTAAGGAGAGGTAGTGTGCAGAACCAGCGTATCAGAATCAGGCTGAAGGCCTTTGACCATCGTCTGATTGACGCGTCGACCCAAGAGATTGTGGAAACGGCCCGCCGCACTGGTGCGCAGGTTCGGGGTCCCATCCCGTTGCCGACAAAGAAGGAGAAATTCACTATTTTGGTTTCTCCCCACGTCAACAAGGACGCAAGGGACCAGTATGAGATTCGCACACACAAGCGTCTCCTCGATATCGTCGAGCCAACAGAGAAGACTGTTGACGCGTTGATGAAGCTTGATCTAGCTGCGGGCGTAGAAGTCCAAATCAGTCTAGGTTAAGCGTCAGTAACAATTAGTAACTAGCCTGCTCGGCTTTTGCCGGGTGTGTAACGTTCAAAAGCCCCGTGGTGGGACTTTTGGGCGGCCATAGAGGGTTGAGCCCCGTACACTGTGAGGTTTATGCCATGACTATTGGATTAGTCGGGCGCAAATCGGGAATGACGAGAGTCTTCACCGAGGATGGCGCATCAGTACCAGTGACCGTAGTGGAGATTGCTCCAAACCGCGTTACTCAAATCAAAGAGCTCGAGACCGATGGGTATCGAGCAATTCAGGTCACCGCGGGCAGCCGCAAGGCCTCGAAAGTCAGCAAGCCAGAAGCCGGGCATTTTGCCAAGGCGGGCGTCGTGGCGGGCGAGGGATTGTGGGAGTTTCGCTTAGACGGTTCAGACGAGGCCTTCGAGGTCGGCTCTGAGTTGACGGTCGATCGATTTGAGCAGGGTCAGATAGTAGACGTGGCCGGCCGCTCGAAGGGCAAGGGCTTCCAGGGTGTTATTAAGCGCTGGAATTTCCGTATGCAAGATGCGACTCACGGCAACTCGCTGTCGCATCGTGCGCCAGGTTCGATCGGCCAGTGCCAAACGCCGGGTCGTGTCTTTAAAGGCAAGAAGATGTCTGGTCACATGGGTGCTGAGCGCGTCACGACTCAGGGTCTGGAAGTAGTCCGCGTGGACGTGGAGCGCAATTTGCTGCTCATCAAAGGCGCTGTACCAGGCGCTCCGGGTGGCGAGGTGGTTATCCGTCCGACAGTTAAAGGGGCGGGCAGCAGCCCGTCCAAGTCTTGAGTAGCGGGGGCGAGACGTGGAATTAAGTGTAGTCAAGCCGGGTAATGAAGTGGGAGGGACTGTAGCGGTCTCTGACACCAACTTCGCCCGCGAATATAACGAGGCGTTGGTTCACCAAGTGGTCACCGCCTTCCTTGCTGACGCACGGCAGGGAACGCGAGCGCAAAAGACGCGCTCAGAAGTGGCGGGTGGCGGTAAAAAGCCATGGCGTCAAAAGGGTACGGGACGGGCAAGAGCAGGCACCATCCGCTCACCCATCTGGCGCTCTGGTGGGGTGACTTTTGCAGCTAAGCCGCAAGATCACTCGCAAAAAGTGAATCGAAAAATGTATCGCGCAGCGATGCGTTCTATTTTGTCTGAGCTGGCGCGCACTGATCGATTGATGATCGTGGAGACGTTTGATGTTGAGCTGCCCAAGACAAAGCTGTTGGTTGAGGCTTTAAACGGTTACGGCGTTGATAACGTGCTAATTGTGGCGGATGGCATCGACAAAAATCTGTACTTGGCGTCGCGAAATTTGCACAAAGTCGATGTACGGGATGTTGAGGGTGCTGATCCAGTGAGTTTGATTGCCTATGAAAAGGTCATGATCACTGTTGATGCGATCAAGAAATTTGAGGAGGCGTTGGCATGAATCCGGAGCGTGTTTTTCAGATCCTGCTGGGCCCGCATGTCTCAGAGAAGTCGGCGATCGTCGCTGATCAGAGCAATCAATATGTATTCCGCGTATCGCTGGATGCCACAAAAGCAGAGATTCGCCAGTCTGTGGAGCAGTTGTTCAAAGTCACAGTGAACGGTGTCACAACATTGCGTGTAAAGGGTAAAACCAAGCGCAATAAATATGGTTTGAGCAAGCGCCCGTCGTGGAAGAAAGCCTACGTGCGGGTCGAGCAGGGTCAAGAAATTGACTTTGCTTCGATGAGCTGAGGTGGTAAGTCATGGCAGTCGTTAAAAGTAAGCCCACATCGGCAGGACGTCGCCACCAAGTTAAGGTGGTTACAGAGGGTCTGCATAAAGGGCGTCCACATGCGCCGCTTCTCGAGAAGAAGTCTAAAACGGGCGGCAGAAACAACGCTGGGCGTATCACGACTCGGCACATTGGCGGTGGACACAGGCAGCACTACCGAAAGATCGACTTCAAGCGCACCAAGGATGGCATTGGTGCCAAGGTTGAGCGCATAGAATACGATCCCAATCGCACCGCACACATCGCATTGTTGCTTTACGCCGATGGCGAGCGTCGCTACATCATCGCGCCAAAGGGTGTTGCGGCAGGCGACGTATTGCATTCGGGTGCTGCAGCGCCGATTAAGCCGGGCAATTGCTTGCCCGTGCGGAGTATCCCTGTGGGTTCTGTGGTGCACGCGATTGAGCTGAAGCCAGGAAAGGGCGCTCAGCTGGCTCGTTCTGCGGGCGCCTCGGTGCAGCTGGTGGCGCGTGAAGGACAGTACGCCACGATTCGACTGCGCTCTGGCGAAATGCGCAAGGTGCCTATCGATTGCCGCGCGACATTGGGAGAGGTCTCTAACTCAGAGCACAGTCTTCGCAAATTAGGTAAGGCGGGCGCTGCTCGCTGGAGAGGTGTTCGACCCACTGTTCGCGGTGTGGCGATGAACCCGGTTGACCACCCGCATGGTGGTGGTGAAGGAAAGACCTCGGGCGGCCGTCATCCGGTGACGCCATGGGGCGTTCCAACAAAGGGTTATAAGACACGAAAGAATAAGCGCACCGACGGCATGATTGTTCGCCGGCGCGGCAAGAAGTAATCGGTCAGGAGAGTAATACTGTGCCTCGTTCACTAAAGAAAGGTCCTTTCATCGACCTTCACCTCATGAAGAAGGTGGAAGTCGCTGCTGAGGCGAACGATCGTCGTCCGATCAAGACATGGTCACGTCGATCCATGGTCGCCCCCAATATGGTTGGGCTGACTATTGCAGTCCATAACGGTCGGCAGCATGTCCCAATTTTGATCAACGAGGACATGGTCGGTCACAAGTTAGGCGAATTTGCCGTTACCCGTACCTTCAAGGGCCACATTGTGGACAAGAAGGCTAAGCGCTAAGGCTGGTTGGAGAGAGAGATGGAAGTAGCAGCCAAATTACGTGCGGCCCGAATATCGGCGCAAAAAGCGCGATTGGTCGCAGATCAGGTGCGCGGCAAGCCGGTTGGCGAGGCGTTAAATTTGCTCGAGTTCAGTAACAAGAAAGCGGCGACTTTAGTGCGCAAGGTATTGAATTCTGCCATTGCGAACGCAGAGAACAACGAAGGCGCAGATGTTGACGAGCTCTCAGTGTCGACCATCTACGTCGATGAAGGTTTCACCATGAAGCGCCTCAGCCCTAGGGCGAAAGGCCGTGGAGACCGAATTTTTAAACGCACCTGCCATATTACGGTCAAGGTTGCGGATAGCGAAAGCTAAGGAGACGACCGCATGGGTCAAAAGGTACATCCAACGGGTATTCGCCTCGGTATAGTCAAAGACCACAATTCGGTCTGGTATGCCGATAGCAAAGCCTACGCGAAGAATTTGATCAACGATATCGAGGTGCGCGAGTACATCCTTAAGAAGTTGGATGCGGCATCGGTCAGTCGGGTCAAAATTGAGCGGCCAGCGCAAACGGCTCGCATCACCATTTATACCGCACGTCCGGGTATTGTGATTGGTAAGAAAGGCGAGGACGTTGACGGGCTGCGTAAAGAGCTTTCCGCAAAAATGGGTGTGCCAGTCAATATCAATATCGAAGAGATCCGCAAACCTGATTTGGATGCGCGATTGGTTGCTCAGAATGTGGCGCAGCAGCTCGAGCGCCGCGTGATGTTTAGACGTGCCATGAAGCGCGTCGTTCAGAACGCTATGCGCCAAGGTGCTCAGGGCATCAAGGTTCAGGTTGGCGGCCGTTTGGGTGGCGCTGAGATTGCGCGATCGGAGTGGTATCGCGAAGGCCGAGTGCCATTGCACACCTTGCGAGCGGACATTGATTACGCCACCTATGAGGCGCACACCACTTATGGGGTGATCGGCGTCAAGGTCTGGATTTTTAAAGGTGAGGTGATTGGCGAAGGTGAAGAGGCGTAAGCGCCTTGACGACCGCAAGCCGATTACCTGATTGAGGAATTAGAAGATGTTACAACCAAAACGGACCAAGTTCCGCAAGATGCAGAAAGGCCGTAACCGCGGTCTGGCGGAGCGTGGCAGTAAGGTGAGTTTTGGTGAATACGCGCTCAAGGCCACAGGCCGAGGCCGTATCACTGCCCGCCAGATTGAGGCCGCTCGTCGCGCTATGACTCGCCATATTAAGCGAGGGGGAAAGATTTGGATTCGTGTCTTCCCTGACAAGCCGATTACGGGCAAGCCACTCGAAGTCCGCCAGGGCAAGGGCAAGGGTAACGTTGAGTATTGGGTAGCGCAGATCCAGCCGGGTCGCGTGCTGTATGAAGTTGAGGGCGTGTCAGAGCAGTTGGCGCGCGAAGCGTTTGACTTGGCTGCGGCGAAATTGCCTCTGCAGACTACGTTTGTGAAGCGATCGGTGATGTGATGAAAGCAAGTGAACTTCGAGATAAGTCGGTCGATGAACTTAATCAGCAGTTGCTGAAGCTTCGCGAGGAGCAATTTAAGTTGCGAATGGCTAATGCCACCGGCCAGTTGGGCCAGAGCCATTTGCTGAAGCAGGCTAAGCGAGACATCGCGCGCGTGAAAACCGTGATGCAACAGAAGGCAGAACAGTAATGGGATCGACTGAAAATCAAACACGAACCCTTCAGGGGCGTGTCGTCAGCGACAAGATGGATAAGACCATCACGGTGAAGATTGAGCGGCGTGTGAAGCACCCGGTGTATGGAAAGTACATTACCCGGTCGTCGAAAGTGCACGCACATGACGAAGAGAACAAGGCTGGTATGGGCGACACCGTATTGGTCGCGGAGTCGCGCCCTATGTCCAAGAGTAAGAGCTGGGCTTTGGTAGAGATCGTGGAGACCGCAACTCAGATTTGAGGTGTGGCTGAATGGAGCGAGCGATAAGCGCTCGTTGGCGGAGTAGAGAAAATGATTCAGACGCAGTCGTATTTAGAAGTGGCTGACAACAGTGGCGCACGTCGAGTGATGTGTATCAAGGTGTTGGGTGGCTCTAAGCGTCGTTATGCTCGCGTTGGTGACCTGATAAAAGTCACCGTTAAGGAAGCAATTCCTCGTGGCAAAGTGAAGAAAGGGCAGGTGATCACGGCAGTGGTGGTTCGCACTAAGAAAGGTGTGCGTCGTCCAGACGGCTCGCTGATCAAGTTCGATGAGAATGCGGCGGTATTGCTGAATGCTCAGGACGCGCCGATTGGCACTCGTATATTTGGACCAGTGACGCGCGAGCTGCGTGGGGAGAAATTCATGAAAATAATTTCACTCGCGCCAGAAGTGATTTGAGCAAGGATTAAGAGGGTCAGACCATGGCGAAGCTCAAGAGTGATGACGATGTGATCGTGATTGCCGGAAAAGATAAAGGAAAGCGTGGCACGGTGCGTCGGTTGCTTGACAGTGATCGCGTGATCGTGAGCGGTGTGAATATGGTTAAGAAGCACACCAAGCCAAACCCTCAGGCCGGTGTCGCGGGCGGCATCGTCGAGCAAGAGGCGCCGATTCGCGCCTCGAACCTGGCGTTATTTAATAGCAAGTCCGGTAAGGGCGAGCGAGTGGGGTATCGGGTTGAAGACGGCAAGAAAGTCCGCGTCTTTAGGCCGTCTGGCGACTTAGTTGACGCTTGAACCCAGTTGAACAGAGGCATTTAAGACATGACAGCGCTGAAAGAAATGTATCGGACCGAGATTGTGCCTAAGTTGCAGGCGGAACTGGGCCTCAAGAATGTGATGGCGGTGCCCCGCATTTCCAAAATCACCTTGAATATGGGTGTTGGAGAGGCTGTGGGAGACAAGAAAGTGCTTGAGCACGCTGTCTCCGATATGGCAAAAATTGCTGGTCAAAAGCCCGTGATTACCAAATCTCGAAAGTCGATTGCTGGCTTCAAGATTCGTGATGGCTGGCCGATCGGCTGCAAAGTGACGCTGCGTGATGAGCGAATGTACGAGTTCCTAGACCGCCTCATCAGCATCTCTATTCCCCGGGTACGTGACTTCCGAGGGGTGAGCCCAAAACAGTTTGACGGTCGCGGCAACTTTGCCATGGGCGTGACAGAGCAGATCATTTTCCCTGAAATTGATTACGATCAAATTGACAAGCTGCGGGGCATGGACATCACCATCGCCACTACTGCGGCAAACGATGAACAGGGTCGTGCGTTGCTTGCAGCGTTTAACTTCCCCTTCAGAAGCTGAGGCATCAGAGATATGGCTAAGAAATCCATGGTTGCCCGCGAGGCTAAGCGTGCACGGACCGTTGAGAAGTTTGCAGCGAAACGCGCGCAGCTCAAGGAAACCATCGCCAATTTGAATACGTCCGATGAAGAGCGATGGGAAGCACAGATCGCACTTCAAAAGTTGCCCCGCAACGCCAGCCCCGTTCGCCAGCAGCGACGCTGCCAGCTGACAGGTCGGCCACACGGTGTTTATCGAAAATTTGGCTTGTGTCGTAACAAGCTACGGGAAGCCGCCATGCGCGGCGATGTGCCGGGTCTGGTTAAGTCCAGCTGGTAACGGAGAACTTTTAAATGAGCATGCAAGATCCGTTGAGCGATATGTTGACCCGCTTGCGCAATGCGCAAATGGCAGGCAAGCAGAATGTTGATATGCCGGGGTCCAAGTTGAAAGTGTCTGTGGCAAAGGTCCTGGAGCAAGAGGGATACATTGCAGGGCACCGGTACGACGAGAGTTCGGGCAAACCGCGTCTCCACATTGACCTTAAGTATTACGAGGGCAAGCCGGTGATCGCAGAGATAGACCGAATCAGTAAGCCGTCTTTACGTCGGTACTCAGGTAAGGATGGTTTGCCTACCGTTCGTGGCGGCCTAGGGGTGGCGATTGTTTCCACTTCGCAAGGTGTCATGACAGATCGTGCCGCTCGTGCTGCCGGTGTGGGGGGCGAAGTCCTCTGCACCGTCTTCTGAATAAAGAATTGGAGCGTTTGAAAAATGTCTCGTGTAGCAAATAGCCCAGTCGCGGTCCCTAAAGGGGTCGATATCAATATTGACGGCGCAAACCTTTCCGTTAAAGGCGGCAAGGGGTCGTTGGACCTGATGCTGACCAGTGGTATTGGTGTCAGCGTCGCGGAAGACGTCGCAACCATTACCTATGATAACGATGACTGCCGTGCCATGGCTGGAACCACCCGTTCGCTGCTTGCCAACATGGTGAAGGGTGTCTCAGAGGGCTGGGAAAAGCGGTTGTTGCTCAATGGCGTTGGTTATCGCGCAAAGGCCTCAGGTAAGTCAGTCAATCTGACAATTGGTTTGTCTCATCCCGTTGACTACCAGTTGGCAGACGGATTATCTGCTGATACGCCTACTCAAACAGAGATCGTGATCTCTGGTGTCGACAAGCAGGCTGTGGGTCAAGCAGCAGCAGAAATTCGCAGCTTTCGTCCGCCAGAGCCTTACAAGGGTAAAGGCATTCGTTATGCGGACGAGCACGTCCGACGTAAAGAAGCCAAGAAAAAGTAATCGGAACCCGTTATGAATACGAAAACACAAGCGCGATTGCGCCGAGCAAAGAAGTCCAGAGTGCAGATGCGCACTGCAGGGACCGTCCGGCTGTCTGTCCACCGCACCCCACGGCATATTTATGCGCAGGTGATTGCAGGCGACAGTAAAACGGTTCTTGCGCAGGCGTCGACGTTGGACAAAGCGTTGCGCTCGGATGCGACAGGCAATATCACTGCGGCCGGTGCGGTCGGTAAATTGGTTGCTGAACGAGCGAAGGCAGCGGGTGTTTCCACGGTCGCGTTTGACCGGTCAGGATTTCGATATCACGGTCGGGTAAAAGCCCTTGCAGAGGCCGCTCGTGAAGGCGGACTGGAGTTTTAAGAGATGGCAATGAACGACAAGAAACAGCAGCGTGAGCAACGCACCGAAGGCGACCTGCAAGAGAAATTGGTACAGGTTAACCGCGTCGCCAAGACCGTGAAAGGCGGCCGGATTATGAGTTTTACCGCCCTGACGGTGGTCGGAGACGGTAAAGGTCGGGTCGGCTACGGACGTGGTAAAGCACGAGAAGTGCCAGTCGCCATTCAGAAGGCAATGGAAGCAGCACGCCGCAATATGGTGAAAGTGCAGTTGGTAAACGGCACGCTGCAGTATCCAATTAGGGCTGCTCATGGTGCCTCAAAGGTTTACATGCAGCCCGCCTCTGAGGGTACCGGTGTGATTGCTGGGGGTGCGATGCGGTCGGTTTTAGAATTGGCCGGCGTCCACAATGTCCTGGCAAAGTGCTACGGCTCCACCAACCCCGTTAACGTTGTTCAGGCGACTTACAAAGGCCTGCGTGACATGACTTCTCCTGAGGACGTGGCGGCACGGCGCGGTCTCAGCGTAGAAGAAATCCTCAGCTGATTGGCGAGGCAAGGATAATGAGCAAAGCAATGATTAAAGTGACGCAAGTTCGCAGTATTCATGGTCGGTTGCAGAAGCATAAAGCTTGTGTCGCCGGGCTGGGTCTGCGTCGTATTGGCCACACTGTCGAAGTGGAAGATACACCATCAGTGCGAGGCATGATCAATAAGGTCAATTACCTCGTACGTGTGGAGGACGAGAGCAATGTCTGACGAAATGCGATTAAATAGTTTGAGCCCCGCTCCGGGCGCTAAGCGCGCAGCGAAGCGAGTGGGTCGCGGTATCGGTTCTGGAAACGGAAAGACGGCAGGCCGCGGTCACAAAGGACTCAAGTCGCGCTCAGGCGGCACGGTAAAAGCGGGTTTTGAGGGTGGCCAGATGCCACTGCAAAAGCGTTTGCCAAAGTACGGTTTCACTTCTCGTATCGGCAGGACTACCGCCGAAGTGCGATTGCATGAGCTGAACCTAGTCGAAGGTGACACCATCGACATTGCGGCATTGAAATCAGCTGACCTGATTAAAGAAGACGTCGCGCGTGTTCGCGTGTTTTTGTCTGGAGAGATAACGCGCGCCGTCAAAGTATCGGGCATTACGGTGACCAAGGGTGCGCGAGCAGCTATCGAAGCCGCTGGTGGGAGCGTCGAGGCGTAATCCATGGCGAATGGTATGCCTACAATGAATTCAGCCGGCATGGGGGAGCTCTTTGCTCGCCTGCGTTTCGTGCTGATTGCGCTGTTGATTTACCGCGTTGGCACACACATTCCTGTGCCGGGTATTGATCCAGAGCAGTTGTCGGCGTTATTTGATCAGAATCAGGGCACCATTTTAGGCTTGGCTAATGTCTTTTCGGGTGGTGCGCTGGAGCGCATGAGTATCTTGGCGTTGGGTATTCTGCCTTACATTTCTGCTTCGATTATTATGCAGCTAATGACAGCGGTGACGCCGCAGCTAGAGCAGCTAAAGAAAGAAGGTGAGGCGGGCAGACGGAAGATTTCTCAGTGGACCCGCTATTTGACCGTCGTGTTGGCGTTGGTTCAAGGGTCTGGCATGACGGTGGGATTGGCCAACCAAGGCCTGACCTACGTTACCGGATTCAGTTTTTATGTGACGGCAGTCGCCTCGCTGGTCACCGGCGCGGTGTTCATGATGTGGTTGGGCGAGCAGATTACTGAGCGCGGTGTCGGAAACGGAATCTCATTGTTGATCTTTGCCGGTATTGTGGCCGGCTTACCCGCAGCTATCGGGCAGTCCCTTGAGCAGGCGAGACAAGGTGAAATCAGTATTCTGATTTTGCTGGGTATTTTGGTCTTGGCAGCCGTTGTGATTTATCTTGTGGTATTCATCGAGCGCGGACAGCGCCGTATCACGGTAAATTACGCAAAGCGGCAGCAGGGTCGCAAAATGATGCAGGCGCAAGCCTCGCATTTGCCCTTAAAAGTGAACATGGCAGGGGTGATCCCCGCTATTTTTGCGAGCTCTATTTTATTGTTTCCCGCTTCGGTCGCACAGTGGTTTGGTAGCGGCGATAGCTCGGATTGGTTGCAGGACTTAGCTGTGGCGATTGGTCCTGGTCAGCCCTTAAACATTTTGTTGTTTACTGGCTTTATTGTTTTCTTCTGCTTTTTTTACACGGCGTTGATGTTCAATCCGCAGGAAGTGGCTGATAACCTCAAGCGTTCTGGCGCATTCGTGCCCGGTATTCGTCCGGGACAGCAGACCGCGAACTATATTGATGGTGTGCTGACGAGATTGACGGTGTTTGGTTCTGCCTACATCGCTTTAGTGTGCCTACTGCCACAATTTTTGGTCGTGATGTTCAACGTGCCTTTCTACCTTGGCGGCACGTCAATGCTGATTGTGGTCGTTGTGGTCATGGACTTTATGGCCCAAGTACAAAGTCATCTAATGTCACACCAATATGAAGGCGTGATGAAGAAAGCCAACCTCGGGAGCGTCAGCCCTGCAGGTCGGGTGAGATAGGAACTAGGAGTTTCCGATGAAAGTGCGAGCTTCGGTAAAGAAAATGTGTCGTAACTGTAAAGTGGTGCGACGTAATGGTGTGGTGAGAGTTATTTGCTCTTCTGACCCCCGACACAAGCAACGCCAGGGCTGAGCCTTGAAGCTTTGCGATCAAATCATTAAGATGCGCGCCCCAAAGCGGGACGAGCAGACTGCGTGCAGCTTTTTATGTGCCGCTCAACAGGTGTGGAGATAAAAGATGGCGCGTATCGCCGGGGTCAATATTCCAGATCACAAACATGCAGTGATCTCCTTGACACATATTTTTGGTATTGGCAGAACGCAGGCCAAGAAGCTGTGCGAAGTGAGCAACATTCCCGAGACGACCAAGATTGGCGAGTTGTCTGAAGGCGAGTTGGATCAGTTGCGCTCGCTGGTTTCAGATATGAATGTAGAGGGAGATTTGCGTCGTGAGGTGTCAATGAACATCAAACGATTGATGGATCTGGGCTGTAATCGTGGTTTGCGTCATCGCAAGGGTCTGCCTTTGCGCGGTCAACGAACCAAGACGAACGCCAGAACAAGAAAAGGGCCGCGAAAGCCCATACGAAGGTAAATAGGCAGTCGCCCAGGCAGTTCAATGGGCGATGACTTTGGTGGAGCTACATCACTGTTTGTAGCGTCGATATTAAAGCGAGAAGAGAGATGGCAAAAAACGCCAAGACAACGAAACGGAAGATTACCAAGCAGGTGGTCGACGGTGTAGCGCATGTTCATGCGTCGTTTAATAACACCATTATTACGATTACCGACCGACAGGGTAACACCTTGAGTTGGGCTACCGCTGGTGGCTCCGGGTTCCGTGGCTCACGTAAATCAACGCCCTTTGCTGCACAGGTTGCCGCAGAGCGAGCAGGTGAGGCAGCAAAAGAATATGGACTGCGAAACTTAGATGTCCAAGTAAAGGGCCCAGGACCGGGTCGAGAGTCGGCGGTGCGTGCTCTTAATAGTTGTGGTTACAAGATTACGAATATCACCGACGTGACGCCAATCCCGCACAACGGTTGTCGCCCACCCAAGAAGCGTCGCGTTTAAGCGCGCTGTCAGAGAGGACTTAGCAAATGGCTCGATATATTGGACCGAAGTGCAAGCTCTCCCGAAGGGAGGGGACCGATTTGCAGCTCAAGAGTGGTGTTGCCGCTTTTGATAAGAAGTGCAAGTCAGAAACAGCGCCTGGCCAGCATGGCGCTCGCCGGGGGCGTTTATCAGATTATGGCGTTCAGCTGCGCGAAAAGCAGAAAGTACGTCGTATTTATGGCGTGCTGGAAAAGCAGTTTCGCAATTACTACAAAGAAGCTGCCCGTTTAAAAGGGGCTACCGGTGAAAACCTGCTCACATTGTTAGAGAGTCGACTGGACAATGTGGTGTATCGCATGGGCTTTGGGTCCACTCGATCAGAATCTCGGCAGTTGGTCTCACACAAAGGAATACTGGTGAATGGCGTGGTAGTGAATATCCCGTCTTATCAAGTGAAGCCGGGTGATGTTGTCTCGGTGCGCGAGAAAGCGAAGAAACAGCTTCGCGTGCAATCAGCGTTAGCGATTGCAGAACAGCGCGGCGAGCCCATCTGGGTAGACGTCGATGTCGATAAGTTGGAAGGGACTTTTAAGTCGCATCCAGACCGGCAGGATCTGTCCAGCGAAATTAACGAAAACCTGATTGTGGAGCTGTACTCGAAGTAATTGGCTTCGAGACACTGTTATTCCCCAATCCCTGATGCAATCGAAGGTGCTTTATGCAAAGTTCGGTCACTGAGTTTTTGACACCCCGCGTCATCAAAGTTGATGAGGCCTCTAATACCCGCGCCACCGTAACATTGGAGCCGCTAGAGCGTGGCTTTGGCCATACACTGGGCAATGCGCTGCGTCGTATTCTGCTGTCTTCTATGCCTGGCTGCGCCATCACTGAAGTCGAAATCGACGGCGTCGAGCACGAGTATTCTGCTATTGAGGGCGTTCAGGAAGACGTCATTGAAATCCTGCTAAATCTGAAAGGTGTTGCATTGTCCTTATCGGGCAAGGATTCGGCTCAGCTGACATTGTCGGCACAGGGCCCTTGCACGGTGACGGCAGCCGACATTCAGGTAGATCACGATGTCGAGATCTCAAATCCGGAACACGTTATTTGTGAGATCACGGCTAAGTCTGCGCTGTCGATTCGATTGATGGTCGAGCGGGGCCGTGGTTATGTGCCGGCGGATGCACGCGACAATCCAGAAGAAGAAACCCGCTCTATTGGTCGCTTGCCGCTGGACGCGTCTTTTTCACCGATTCGGCGGATCAGTTACGTGGTAGATTCGGCGCGAGTTGAGCAGCGCACTGACCTGGATAAACTGATCATTGATCTGGAGACAAACGGTACACTGGATCCAGAAGAAGCGATCCGTCGGGCGGCAACGATCCTTCAGCAGCAGCTGGCGGTGTTTGTTGAT
>Ga0228650_1000636_pt1 | contig 13265 bp, 13 predicted proteins | sample 62DmetaG_FD_183171 | JGI IMG/M metagenome (GOLD analysis project Ga0228650, IMG submission 183171) | Seawater microbial communities from Monterey Bay, California, United States - 62D | ecosystem: Environmental > Aquatic > Marine > Coastal | place: USA: California | collected 2016-10-28
GCTCGTACCGCTCGTATAGCTGCTCAGGTGAAGCAGCGTCGCCCGGAAGGCCGATAACGGCTTTCTCTAGGCGAGCGCCAACCTCCGCCAGTGAGCGGATCGTCATTCAGTTCTCCTTGTGTTGGGTTAATGAGTTGTTGTGCCCAGAACGGGCAGGAAATTGCAGCTGGTGTAGTGCTTAGTGAGAAGCCCAGTTGAGGTATGGCTGATTGCAACCTCCAGCCATTAATCGTGCTTGATCCATCACAACTTGACCGAAGTCCTCAGTGGGAATGTCCCAGGTTGAGACGATTTCTAGGGCATAGGTGATGTAGTGGTCGTAGTCCATAGGCGTTACTCCTTGTGATTGTGTCGATGTGCTAGGTAGATGAGCGCCACCAGACCTATCAGTACCGATGCAACGGGGTACATCGATACCAGTAGGGCTCCAAACGTGGCTGAGAAGACCCACAGTGACCCCGACAGGAAGCCGAGGATGGCTGCGGCACAGAGCAGTAGTGAGAGCATGAGATCTCCTGAGTGAGTGGATTGATGGGGTGGAGCGTAGGATGGGTGGTTAGTGGCCGAAATCTGTTTCGCTCTCCTTAATGGGCGCCTATTGCTGTTCAGAAGGTTCGGTATAGGGTCGGTCGAGTACCACGAGGCCACTGCCATCCGTTAAAGAGTGAGCCAAATCAACGTGTTACTGAGGGGGAGGGGGATTGATCATCCGACTACAGAGCCGTCGGTGGCGCTCAGAGGTAGGTGCAACTACTTTCTTGGGGACGGAGGTTTGGTGGGGCCTGACATACGGCGAGACTTTTTCTGCCCAGCAGGGGTTTTACCTTGGCCCGTTTTACTATGTGAGGCTGGGCTGACTGATTGTAGGAAGGCTGAGATGTCGACCAGTGTGTACTGACGGCGCTTCCCCTCTAGGGCCTTCACCACCCCCTCGGCTACCAGAGTAGCCAGCAGGAAGCTGGGGTTGTTCGCACTCTTTCCTTTGAAGAGTCCTCGCAGGACTAGGCTGGTAAGAGGTGTGTCAGCTGACCAACTCTCCAACGCTGATCGAATAGCAGAGAAGGGGATCCATTCATTGCTGAAAAACCCGCCGCCACTGTTTTTACTGATTCGCCAGTAGAGTGAGTTTGAGTCGTTATTACCCAGTTCATAGTGCAAGGTCCCACGGCCTTCGAGTGACTTGCAGCTGCCCTTGCGTAACAGGGTGATTGCGGCGATCTCGGGAGGTTTGGGAGAAGTGTTAGATGGGGGATGGGTCGTGGATGTTTTACGTGTTGAAATAGCCATAGGGGCCTCCAGTATCTGAGATAACAGAAGGCGGGTGCCTTCCATATTAGATACATAGGATTTCTCGGTTTTTTTTTATGGATATCAGCGAATACTGCAAGGTGATACTGACGGCCGACGAAGCCTCAATAAATCAGGGAACGACCAACCTCTGCTTGTATCGAATTCTTTGGATGTCTTTGAGGCGACACTGCCGGCAAAAAAAAATTGAACAAGCCAAGCTGATTAACATTCATGCCTGTACCAACGAACCTGCGCTCATAGCTTGGGTTGATGCGCACTGGGACCAATACGTTGCCGTAAAGTACCCAGAGAACCCTGGAAGGAGAGGGCCGAAGCCTAAGGCTAAGACCCAAGATATTTTCAGGGTACTGTTCCTGAATCTGTATGCAGTGTGGCAGGAAGACCCAGTTGGTTGCCTTAGCTTTCCAAGAGGGGAGAACTACTACCGGGTCAACACCCGCTACAACAAGTTATTTGTCTCTAAGAAGATTATTGAGATTGCCGACCTTCTTCTGGCGCTGGGGTTCATCGATCAGTGGAAAGGCTCTGAAGGAGCACGTAAGTACAGTCGCATCTGGCCTACAAAAAAGCTGATGGAATATTTCAGGAGTGGGGATTTTGCGGAATTCCTCATCGACAACCACATGGGGAGAGAGTGCATCATTCTTAGAGGCGACTCTGTCGATCTTGACGAAAACAGCGAGGCCATTGACGAGACAGACAGTACCAATAAGAAAGGCAAGCAGGGGGAGCTGGATTACGACGACAAGAATGTCCCCTTCGATATAGTGTCAGCACGAGAACTTCTACAGGACTACAACGCACTGCTTCGTAAAACCCACATCGACATCAGCTCTAAAGAACAACCCTTCATTATTAGCGAATATTACAACCGACGGCTTGGTCGATACGAAACTCGAAAAGTCTCACTCAGACACGATAACAAGTTCGTGAGAAGGATCTACTACAGGGGAAAATGGACACTGGGCGGGAGGTATCACGGTGGCTGGTGGCAACAAATACCCTCAAGGCTCCGTGATCAGATATTGATTGATGACCAATACACAGTGGAGGTGGATTTCTCGGGATTTCATATTTCGCTGGCCTATGGACTAGAGGGCCACCAACCACCTGATGACCCTTATGCCCTGTCAGTATCTATAGGGGGCCTTTCTAAGGAGCAACAACGTAAGGATGTGAAGCTCGTTGCACTAACAGCGATCAATGCTAAGGACCGGAAGACTACCTTCAGTGCTTTTAGAGACCAGAGGAATAGGGATCAACGGGGGTTGCCGTCTTCACAGAAGATCAAATATACAGATATATTATTAGACCAATTACTTAACAACTTCCTTCAGGAAAATACTCCAATATCTAACTACCTCTGTGCCGATAAAGGCGTCGAATTGATGGCACTAGATGGTGAAATCACTACTCAGATCATAAAACACTTCACCGATAGGAAGGTGCCTATCCTGACTGTTCATGACTCATACATAGTCGAGAGCTCACGTGAACAAGAGCTTATGGACGTGATGCAATCAGTTACTAGGGAAGTAGTAGGGAATCACAAGTTCAAAATGAAGCAGGAACAGCTTTCCCCAAACATGATTCAGACGTTCACGAATCAAGACAAACAAATCAATGCAATGGATGGTTATAAGTCGATCACTTCTTCAATAACCAGGACATCAGGCTACCTCACTAGGTATAAGGCATTCCAAAGGTACCTAGAGGACTATCCTCAGGCCTGATATCAGAGACCAATTAACAATAATTCATAAACGAATTATCAATAATTGGTCCTCTGTCTTCCTCCTCAGGTCCTTAAGGTTCCCTACAATCCTTATCAGTCAACCTTCGAGGTTACTGTGGCAGTGCTCGGGGGGTCCTCCGGGGAAGCTATAGGATTCCTCCATTACCTGCGGCTAATTAACCATCGCCGGCAGCGTTTACATTTCGCTTCACCGACGCTAGCATGTCACTTGACATGTGGAGTGGGTGATATGAACGAAGCCACCGGTAAAGCAACGGGTTCAGCCGTGCCAATTTCTGTTGATCGAAGAGTCTTGGCGGGTGAGGGTCTTAGTGCTGGCGACCCCTCTGAGTTTGACGATGAAGGTGTTATGCCCGAGGACGAGGCGCCAGCTTTCCGAACTCACAACTTTCATACGGGCAATATTATGGTGTCAGTATATGAGGCGGGACCCGGCAAAGTCAGAATCGAAGGCTCCGTTTACGACGAATTCATTACCATCCTTGAGGGCAGGTTGATCTTGACGCCCGACCTTGGCGGCGAATATGAGTATAAAGCGGGTGATTCGCTGGTAGTCCCCAAAGGCTATCGAGGCGGTTGGGAAATGCCCGTGCCCTACCGTGAACTCATTGTCGTGGATACTGAATTTATGCGGGAGGAGCCAGCGGGTAGCGGCGCATAGCATGCCTGTGGGTCACAGATTCAATTCCCACACCCGTGTCAGAAACATATCGGCCACACTGGCTCGGTAAATACCTCAAACAATTCCCACCGATAGCGCCTGCTGCCCCTGCAACTCCATACCCACGTCGCCGCTGTTTGGCTTAGGCATCCTTGTCAGTCTCTTGGGACTCTTTAGCTTACGTAAGCTGCGGCAGTAACAGCTCAGCTCAACATTAGAAGCCCAGCCACGTGTTGGGCTTTTTTTTTGATATAAAAGTGGTGGGCCCAGTAGGACTTGAACCTACGACCAATCGATTATGAGATTGCGTCGTCGTGATCGGAACCCCACGGATTACCAGGGTGTGAGCCTTTTATCAATCTTACCCTTACCAGTTTCGTTACCGGTCGGAGCCTGATTGGTAATGGAATCATGTTGTCCAACGGTAACAGATAAAGACGACGATGGTTTTGTTATCCAGTTTCATGGCTTTTCCTCCAGGGAAAGAGGTTGGTATTTTCCGCTAAGATATTGATCGCGAATTACGAATTTCTGAATCTTGCGCGAGCCGGTCATTGGAAACTCCTCGATCTGGCACCAGGTGGTCGGGGTTTTTTGTGGTGACAGATGTTTGCGGCAATAATCGTGCAGTATTCGCACCCCGATCGGTTCATTGTTCTCGGTGCGAAAAAAGCAGCCAATTACTTCGCCCCATTTTTTATCGGGGATACCGACGATGGCAATCTCGGCAATCTGCGGGTGTTCCAGCAGTACATTTTCGATTTCCGCAGGAAACATGTTTTCACCTCCACGAATGATCATGTCTTTAACCCGTCCGGTGATGCGGATGTATCCGCGCGAATCCATGATGCCGAGATCGCCGGTATGCAACCAGTCGCTGGTATCGATGGTTGCGCGTGTTGCATCGGCGTCGCCGTGGTATCCGAGCATATTGCAGTAGGCACGTACACAGATTTCACCGTTGTTATCTAGTGGCACGACCGTGTTGTCGTCAACGGCGCGAATCGATACCTCGGTATGGGGCAGGGGCTGGCCAATCGTGTTGCAAATATCGTCGAGGGAATCGTCGGCAAAATGCTGGCTCACGACCGGCGAGGTTTCGGTCTGACCGTAAAGCGTACCGAAGTTGCAACCGAATACTCGCTGGATATTACGCACCAGTTCAGGGGCCACCATTGCGCCACCGGAGGAAAACATGTCTACCGAGGAGACGTCGCGCGGCGCCCCCTCGAGTGATTCCAGCAAGGCGACCAACATCGTCGGTACGCCGAGGATCGTGCTGACCTGTTCCCGCTCGATGAGCCGACAGATTGCGGGTGGATCGAACATCTTGACGATCAGCATTTTACAACCCGCCTGCAGGCATCCGAGGGTTACCATGCCGCAACCACTGGTATGGAACATCGGCATGATGTTGGCCCAGACTGTGTTTGCGCTTACTTCGAGGCGTCCCGCGTAAAACCGCGCGTTGTTGAGCAGGCTGCGGTGACTTAACACCGCGCCTTTCGGAAAGCCTGTCGTGCCCGATGTGTACTGGATCATTGCTGCGTCGCGGCAATCGACGCGCGGCAGTGGGCCGTTGTCGGTGCCATGCATCGCCTTTAAATCGTCGAGGTCGGTGATTTCACGTATTGCGGTTAAACCTTCGCAGGCCTCCATCGCAAGTTCGTGCATCGGATTACCGCGATATTCCTCGACTCGAAACAATGCGACCGACCCCGATTGTTCGATGATGTAGCGCAACTCGCGTGCCTGCAGCGCAGGATTCGCGGTAACGATAACGATGCCGGCGAGAGCGCAAGCAAATTCCATCAGCACCCATTCGGGAGTGTTGGGCGACCAGACCGTGATCCGCTCGCCGGGTTGAAACCGGCTCGTCAGCGCCTGCGCTAGGGATTCGCTGTCCACGAGCAGTTCGGTGTAGGTCCAGCTGCGAGCGGTGTTGCCGTCTATATCGACTTCCACCAGTCCGGTTTTGTCTGGATATTGCTGCGCCGTTTCGCGCAACTGGTCGCCGATGGTCAGGTCACGCAGCTCAAGGTCCGACTGTGCCGGAAAATACGACTCTGCCAGGGTGACCTGGTAACTCACTTCTTGCTGCCGGGAATCGGGTCGCCCGAGTCGCGTTCGGCCACTGCCTGCTTGAAACCGGCTTCCTCGGCGCGCGCTTTGAAGGCGACGCCTTCAGGACTATGCCGGGCGATACCGTCGAACAGTGTCGCCAGCGTCTGTGTGCTGTTGAGCCCCATGTTGTCGTAAGCCTGGTTGACGAGCGTTTTCATCATCGCAAGCTGATTCTTTGGCACGCCCTTGATCCTGGCTACCAACCGGCTTACCGCTGCATCGAGCTCATCTGTCGGTACTGCTTGCAGGATCAGACCCATCTTCTCTGCTTCGGCGCCGGTTACCAGATCACCGGTAAACAGCATGCGCTTGGCTTGTTCCGCGCCGAGGCGATACATCCACATTGCGGTGGTCGGGCAGCCCCAGACCCGCGCCGGTGGATAGCCGATGCGCGCCGCTTCGTCCATGACGATCAGGTCGCTGCACAACGCGATATCGCTCCCGCCAGCGACCGCGTCGCCGTTGACCTTCGCGATTACCGGTTTCGGGCAGCGCCAGATCGACATAAAGCTGTCCGTGCAGCGACGCATGAATTGATAATCGATCATCGCGTCCCAGGGCATCTCCTGGATAACCGGGTTTTCGCCTTCTGTTTCGGCGAACGCATCCAGATCATAACCGCCACAAAAGCCCCGACCGGCTCCTGTCAAAACGATAACGTGCGCCGAATCGTCGGCTGCGGCCGTGTCGATGGCTTGCTGGATATCGTCCGGCATAGTCTCGCTGATGGCGTTGAATTTTTGCGGACGATTCAAGGTAATGGTTGCAACCCGGTCGCCGCATTCGTATTCAAGATCACCGATTTTCATGAGCTGGCCCCTGTTTTGAGTTATGCTGATTCAGCATGCTTCTCTGTTGGTATTCGGGGGACATCGATATGCCTGCCGCGTACGATGTCACCTTTTTTGTCATACATGGGCAGTGCGCATATTTCCGCTCGGCGGATGACGCCATCGATGCATTCGACCTCGATGCTGTCTCCGGGCTTCGAGCCGGGTTCATCGAGACGGATGATGGCGACTCCGCAATCGAGATAGGGGGATCTTGCGCTTGAACAGACCCTGCCGCAGATGGCCCCTTGCTGTGTGAGCGTGCGTCCAATTTGAGCGATACCTTCGGTCACTTTCAGGCCCCAGGTGCGACGCGAGCGATCGGCGGTGAGCAGCGCATCGCGACCACTGAAATCGGCTTTTTCGAAGTCCACCAGGTGACCGAGGCCAGCAGCAAAGGGCGTCGTCGTTTCATCAAAGTCGGATCCGGCATTGAGCAGTCCAGCTTCGATGCGGCGCGCCCGAAATGCCTCAGCCGAGGTCGGCATCATGCCGAATTCAGCGCCGGCTTCGAGAATTGCCTTACCGATAACATGAGCGTCCTGGTGTGGCTCGAGGTAATATTCCCAGCCCAACTCGTTGGTGAATCCGGTACGCGTAATCACCACCATCTCTCCGGCAATCGGTACGCATGCCATGTCGAAGTAGTTGAACGGCTCGGGCATCGGACCATCAATCGCATTGGCTAGAACCTTCATCGCGTTAGGCCCCTGAATCTGCGTCACCCAGATGTCGGTATCGCCGATTTTGACGTCCAGGTCGTGGGCATGCGCTTTCATAAAGGAAATGACGTCGCCGTCTCCCTGTCCGTACCAGTATCGATCATCGGCAACGCGAACCAGCACGCCGTCGGTGATCATGCCGCCGCCATAATCGCAGACGAATTGATAGCTGCAGCGACCGATTCGTGTTTTCGCTACGTCACGCGTGAAAACCCGGTTTAGAAGTGTTTCTGCATCGGGCCCGCGTACATCGACCGGCAGTTCCGCGGTGTGGCGCATGATCACATTGGTGCGCACCGCCCAGTAGACTTCGTCGGGCGTGTAATTGGTCATGCGCCCGGCTGCCAGCCTGCGGTTATAGACAAAGTATTCGGGGCTATATGGCAATTCCTGGTGAATGAGCGGATGCGGCGCCATGGTGCGCGCAAGTTCGTTGGGGTGCTCGCCAGCCGCTGGGCGCACCACCACGGCAATTTGCAGTTGTTCTGGGGTCATTAATGTTTGGCTTATTTAAACAAAAAGTTGTAGGGCTAAAAGAAAATTTATTAAATCACTATGTTTCAAGTTCAGATATTGTAAAATTCAGGACAACTTGTTTGAATATTTAATACAAATAGATGCTATTTCGATCCTATGATTCGTTGAGAGTTTTTGCTGCCGTGGCCCAGCATTGCAGCATTACGGCAGCCGCCGCAGAGTTGAATTTATCCAAAGGTTCAGTTAGCTACCAGATCCGTAAACTCGAGGATGATCTCGGATTCCGCCTGTTCGAACGCCAGCGCCAACGCCTTCGAATTACCGATAAGGGAGAAAAACTCTGGCAATGCTCGCAGCTTGCGCTGGGTCAGCTCGACCGAGACATTCGCGAACTGCAGCACAAGGAGCCCGACCGGATCACGATCGGCGCTTTGACGTATTTCTTTTCACGCTGGCTGTCATCGCGGCTCATGAGTTTCATGGAGGCTAACCCGAATATTGCTGTTCGCGTTGAACCAATCACCGGCAGCGCTGACTTGCGGTCGTCGGATATTGACGTCGCCATCTGTTGGGGTAGTGGGGAAGCGGTCGAGAGTGATCACGATCTGCTGTTCAAATGCCCTGCCAGGCCGACTGCAAACGCAACAGTCGCTGCCAGGGTACGGGACATCGGACTGGAAAGAGCGCTTGTCGAAATTCCGCTACTGGCCGACAGTTCCGGCAGCACGGGATGGCGTGAATGGCATGGTCGTGCTGGGCTTGACTATCGACCGATGCACAATCGCCTGGTGATCCCCGATTCGAATGACCGCGTGCAGGCCGTTATCGACGGCCAGGGCATCGCACTGTGGGACGCGCTGGTGCAATACGAACTGAATTCGGGAGTGCTGTGCTACCTCTCCGAAGTCGCGCTCGATGACGCCGGGTATTACCTGGTTTATGCGGCGCCGTCCACCGATCGCAGCGCCGTCGTTGCGACCTTTGTCGACTGGATCAGTCAGCAGGACTGATTCTCCCGAAATTTGTCGAAACCTACACGAATATCGTTACGACGTTTGATCCCATACAAACCGTGGACTTCGGAAAGGAGGTAACTCTCGGCAGATAAAGTTGGTGTAAGGATTCCACCTTGGGTCAGAAAGTAATTTGTTGGGACAGGAAATTTTTGCTGCTAGGAATTGGCTGAAAGCCGCGTCGTTAGTGAGGACCCGTGGACTAATAGCCCACGGTTCCGTGACCGAAAATCCGTGTAACCGATTGAATAATAATGAAAAGGATGGTGGGCCCAGTAGGACTTGAACCTACGACCAATCGATTATGAGTCGACTGCTCTAACCAGCTGAGCTATGGGCCCTGAACAGATGCGCAGTTTACCAGACAGAGAGTAACGCGTGTTTGTGTTAAGTGTTAATCGAGGTCGCTGGCAGCATGCCGTTCAGGCAGTCGCTTAGCCTCATCTCCCCAGACGCGATTGATGCGCTGACCACGTTGCACGGCGGGTCTCGTTTGAACCGCTTTGGTCCATCGTTGCACGTTTTGATAAGTGCCCACATCAAGAAACTCTCCTGACTCGTAGAGCATGCCCATGGCGAGCGCGCCGTACCAGGGGTGGATCGCAATATCGGCAATGGTGTAGTCGTTCCCACAAATGAACTCACGCTCTGCCAAGTTTTGGTCTAACACGTCTAGCTGTCGCTTCACTTCCATCGTGAAACGGTTAATAGGATATTCATACCGCTCTGGCGCATAGGCGTAGAAGTGTCCGAAACCACCGCCCAAAAAGGGCGTGCTGCCCATCTGCCAAAAAAGCCAAGATAAGCATTCCGCACGTGCACTAGGGTCGGCAGGTAAAAATTGCCCGTGCTTTTCTGCGAGGTACATCACGATCGCACCGGATTCAAAAATACGCGTCGGCGTAGGAGTGCTGTGATCCACTAAAGCGGGTATTTTAGAATTGGGATTCGCCGCAACAAAGCCGCTAGAGAACTGATCGCCCTCCATGATGTTGATCAACCAGGCGTCGTATTCGGCTTCATTAATGCCCAATGCCAATAGCTCTTCGAGCATGACTGTTACCTTGACGCCATTGGGTGTTGCCAGCGAGTAGAGCTGCAGGGGGTGCTCACCTATGGGTAACGCTTTGTCATGGGTCGCCCCTGCAACCGGGCGATTAATTTTAGAAAACCGGTTGTCTTCCCCTTCTTGATCCCAGTGCCAAACTTTCGGCGGGGTATACGTTTCTGATGCCTTCATTTTGTAGTCATCGGGAGAAGGGTAGAGCTCGTCATCTGCCATGCCATGTGTGTCCTTTTTCTAAGAGCCGTCTAAGGGGCGATTGAGTCCTGCATAGAGCAGTTAGCCGCGCGGCGGTAAGCCGTGCACCATCGTGAGAAATTGCAAATCAGTGCCCGCCCTACGATGCTCGCTTAAGGCTTGGTAATCCGCATCGTCGTACCACGCAGTGGCGTGACTTTCGGAGGGAAACATGAACATCACCATGCGCCCCTCTCGAGGGCTCGCGCCTTCAAAGGTAGTCGTATTATCGTCGTAGGTTAGAAACGTTCCTTCGTGGCGTTTAAGAATTGGGAAAAAGCCCTTCTCGTATTCTCGGTAGGCGGCGGCGTCGTGAACAATAAAATTTGCGACAACATAGACAGGGGTATCAGACATGGTTGCTCCTTACAGCGTGGGGTACCAATCAGCAATGGCACGGCCGATGGCTTCGGGTGAATCCTCTTGGATAAAGTGCAAGCCCTCTACGGTGACTTCTGTTTGATTGGGCCAGCGCCGACAAAAGTCGCGCTGCGCGCCCACCAAAATCGAGCCGGGCTCTGCGTTAATAAACAGCTTAGGGATCGGACTCTCGGCCATAAAGGCACCGTAGGCTTCAACTAAGCTCACCATGTGAGGGGGCTCGCCGTCGATGGGGATCTGCCGCGGCCAATTGAGTGTCGGTTGTCGGTTAGCTGGGGTGTCAAAAGGAGCACGATAATGAGCCATTTCCTCCTCGCTGAGGTCGCGCAAGACAGAGCTGGGGAGAACGCCCTCGACAAACAAATTGCGCGTTAATACGAGGTCTTCTCCCTTATCTGAGCGAAAGCCCTGAAAAATGCCGCGCGCACTCTCTGGCCAATCCTGCCAGCTCAGTGGTGCCACGATCGCTTCCATATAGGCAACGCCTTTGACCGCTTGCGGGTTTTGACTCGCCCAATGAAAGCCCAGACCACTCCCCCAGTCGTGAAGGACCAGTGTGACGTTTTGGTCTGCGGCAATGTGCTTTAAAAGGCCGTCCAGGTAATCAAAAGCGACTTGAAAAGAATAGCGCTCTGATCCCTCGCTTTCAGGCAACTTTTCTGAATCACCCTGGCCAATGAGATCGGGGGCAATGACCCTGCCAAGACCCTCGAGATGGGGAATCACGTTGCGCCACAAGTAAGACGAGGTCGGGTTGCCATGCAGCAGTACGATGGGATCACCGGATCCCGCCTCGAGGTAAGCGATGCGTTTTCCATTGATCGTGGCAAATTGTTGGGTGGCGGGCATGGTGCTCCTTGTTAGTGCGTTCACACCCCTCAGCTATGAAACGGCTGGGGAAAGCGTGAGCGGTTCTTACCTTGGTTTAGACCGTGCAGTGCGTCGGTTATTGGCAGTTATACTGCCATAAAAGCGCCGGCTTCACCAAGCTGGCCAACAGGCTTAGTTGGTTAATGCCAGCATGTACTCGGCCACTAGCTGTCGCATGGGTGCCGACAGGTGGTCCTGCGGTGGCATAGTGGGGAAGTCGGGCCGTTTCTTCTCGGGATTCGCAATATAGGCGGCAATGGTTTCTGCGTTATCACCATACTGGGCTTGAATGGTGAGCGTGGGCGGTCCGATTAAGCGGATGTTATAGGCATGACAACCCGCACAAATACCTTGATAGACGATCTCTGCCCCCGATAGGTTCTCTTCAATGATGCGAGGAGCGGCCGGTTCTGGCAGCATTTTGGTGATCACGCTGCGGGTCGAATCATGTGGCTCTTGTCCGGCAATGGCATCGGTCGCGCGAATGGTGGGGCTGTTGCAGTCCTCCCAGTCATCGACACCCAGTGTCCGGTAGGCGCCGCGCCGTGAGATGCAGCTCCCCCGCGCGGCGTCAGTGGCGCCCTGATAGGCAAAAATGTCGGGCCCGGTAGTGGAGAGCTTGGTAAGCATGAGGAGCTTCATCTCCCCCTCGGGATCAGCGCCATTGTTCAGCATAAGATTGTCGCGGATCTGGACCCGATCAGGGTTGGGGTCCGAGCCAGTATCGGTGGCGATCTCGGTCACAAAATCCTGGCTCGTGACGATAATGCCGGCATTGTTATTACCGGTGATCACGTTGTCCTCAATAATCACGTCATCTCCCGACATCACGATGATCCCGCTACCTGACGGGATTTGCGACACCAATGAGCCCGGTATGCCAAAGTTGGGGGTGTTGTTGTCCAAAACAAAGTTGCGTCGAATGATCGCGTCGTAGGAGCTTTTAATCGGTAAACCTGGGGTAATGAAGACGAGAATCCCGCCGGTATTATTCTTGACCAGATTACCCTCTACCAAGGCATGGCGGCTGTTCTCAATTTCGATGCCAGCGACGTTGTCAAAAACCTGATTGTTTCTAACATCGATGTAATCGCTCATGCCGACATAAATGGCCGCATCCTCGATGCCTGAGAGAATGTTATTTTCGATCAATCCGTTCTCGCCAAATTCGGGGAAGATCCCGTAAACGCCTGAGTCGATGACCCAGTTATTACGAATCGAAAAATTATTGCCCGCTTGCCCCATGATGGCATTGCCTTTGTAGTGAGTGATCTTGAACCACTCCACTGAAAAGCCATTGCCCGAATACAAGATCGCGTCGTTGAGTTGTTTTTTGCCATCGAGGTGTGGCCACTCATCGCCCTCTACGACGCCGCGCAGCGTGATGTCGTCTTTGTCCACATACACCGTTTCACTATAAAGGCCGGGGTAGACCAGAATCTCATCGCCGGGGGAGGCTAAGTTAACGGCATCCTGAATGCGCTCGCCTTCCCGTACCTCCAGTAACGCTGCCTGCGTTACGAGGGGGCTGCTGATGAACACCAGTAATAGGATGTGATAAAAGAAACCGTTGCCGTGTCTGCCGGTCATGGTGTGTTGCCCCCTTGTGGTCTATTCGCCTGCGATGATTGCTGTTGTTGTAACGCAGGCGTCGCAATATTGTGCACCAAAGTGTCCGCGGGCGCTCGTGGTGCTTTTGTCGCGCGGGTCACGGGTAAGCCTGATGGAACTTGATGCGGTATGGCAGGCATAAAGGCCTCGTCAGTGAGGGTGCCCATAAAGCCGGTTAGTAACTCGATTTCACGCTCTGTGAGCTTTGG
>Ga0228650_1000639_pt1 | contig 13221 bp, 11 predicted proteins | sample 62DmetaG_FD_183171 | JGI IMG/M metagenome (GOLD analysis project Ga0228650, IMG submission 183171) | Seawater microbial communities from Monterey Bay, California, United States - 62D | ecosystem: Environmental > Aquatic > Marine > Coastal | place: USA: California | collected 2016-10-28
GAGTCGTTGCCATATAATCCGAAATGTTGGAAGAAACGGTCTTCTTGTTTGTTTCCCATACCAGTATCTATCAATATAAGACGTTTTCCATCTTCTATAAGCAATGAACGCGCAGCAAGTTCAATGCGGTTGGAGTTGTCGGCAGGGTTGGAGCGACTCCATAAAGTTTTGGGCACAACACCAAACATAGCGCCGCCATCAAGCTTAAAGTTTCCAGTTTCTATTATATGGAGTTTCATCAACAACGAATGTACAAAAGATTTATCCGTCTATTTTTTCTTTAAGCGCAAGTCCAAACTCTATCATTGCAGCAGCTTCTGCTGGGGTTGCTGGGCGTAAAAATTGTCGAACAATTAATTCTTTTCCATTACTCATGATGTGATAGAACCCATAAGCAGAGAAAAAGGACACCATTTTAGCATCAAAGAAATCTCTAATTTCTTTCGGGTTACTCCCTTGAACATAAAAGTCGCGCGAAAATTCAGGATAATCTGGAAAATCAATATCGTGAATTCCCGCTAAGTGAGAGAGCTTTTCAAGCAATAACTCTCTGTCGAACGAAAACACAGGAATTTCCCTGTCTAACCGAACACGCAGCAACGTAGTTTGGACGTTTTCTTTAGCAATAAAAGCCCCTTCGCTATAGTTTATATCAAATAAAGACAAATGCTTATCAGGCCCCACAATTAGGTTATATACCCGTTCCACAGAAGTCGTTTGATAAACAGGATGGTCGCGTAACATACGTTTTTGCGCCGCCTCCGTCTCCTTATAGGCCCATCCTTTTTCATGTGCCAAAGCTTCTAATTGTAATTGTCTTTTAGTACGCCCACCACCAAAGACACGGAGTTTTTTTATTGGGCGAAGCGTACGCACAGCAAAAGGATGGCTTGAGTCGGTATCATGAATATCTAATCCTATTATTTCAAGCGCCCCCCCTTTTCGGTCAAACAACTCTTCATAGTTTTGTAGGCTTTCTTGAACCGTGTGGTCTACAAAAGAGCACAAAGAAAAATCGACAACAGCTCGTTCGTTTTGAGGAATTTTATCAAGCTTGGACTTAAGCTTGTAAAAATTAAGGAATGTACAGAAGTGAATGATACCGACGTAGTAGTTTTGCGTTTCATTTTCCTTATACATCAACACATTAGGCTTTAATAAATTTCTTGAAAACAACCAAAAGGCTTTATTGAGCAAAACGTGAACGATGAAAGTGGCGAATAACCCAATTAAAATCCCTGTTATTAAGTCTGTGAGTAGTGTAGAAATAAGCGTTGTCAAAAACACAAGCAGCTGCTCTTTTCCAATTTGATACATACGCACAAAAATAGCAGGTGCCGCCAGTTTATAGCCCGTGTACACCAAGATTGCTGCCAAGGATGTTAGGGGAATGCGCCTTAGTTGGTCTTGGAAAACCAGTACCATAATAAACAAAAAAGCAGCATGGAAAAAGTTAGCCCTTCTGTTACTCGCCTGGTTATTTACATTGACAGAACTGCGCGCAATTACCGTAACAACATTCATACCTCCCAAGAAACCGCTTACAATGGTTGCCAGGCCAAGCGCTTTCATATCTTTATTGGTATTGGACCTTCTTTTTTGTGGATCAAGCTTGTCAACAGCCTTAATACTCAGCAGCGATTCGATACTTGAAATCAGCGTAATAGAAACGACCACTCCCCAAAAAGCCGGCTGGTTCCATTTGGAAAAATTGGGTGTAGGTACTCCACCAAGCAAATTTTCTGGAAGCGAAATTAGCAGGGTCTTGCTAATGGGGTTCCCGCCACCGATAAAAGAAAAATATGCGTCAAAGCCTAGGGCAAGTAAAACGACCCACATGGGCGCTGGCACGAGATGAAAAAAACGATTTCTAATTTTACTGTAAAAGACCATTATCAATAAGCTCACCACGCCTATTCCTGCGGCATACCACTGACCGGTAGTTCCTTCTGCAAAAAGAGATGTTATTAAAGACGGTACACCTAAAAACAAATCTAGCGCAGCACCTTTGGTTTCCAAATCCCCAAACATTACATAAAGCTGCTTGAGTAAAATAGTAATTCCAATTGCTGAGAGCATTCCTTGGATTGCTGTTGCAGGAAAAAAATCACTCAAAGACCCAAAGCGCAAAAAACCAAACAAAAGCAGCAGTACCCCTGAAAGTATAACCGCAGCCAATGCATATAAGTAACCGGCCTGCATGTCCCCTTCACCAAGCACAGTGACAGCGCCCAACAGCACAACAACCAACCCGTTTCCAGGCCCTGTTATGGTAACATATGAACCACCCAAAATCGCTACTACCACCCCGCCCACAACGGAGGCAATAATCCCTGCAATAGGAGGAAAGCCGGAAGCAATAGCAAGACCTAAAGCCAGAGGCATTGCAATAAGCGAAACCACAAAGCCTGCAAAAATATTGCTGCGCAAACCAGAAAAGACAGTGTGAATATTCATTTATCTAACAATTAAAACATCGGTGGGTAAATCAGACAAGATATATTCTAGATCGTGAGGGAACAATCGATCCCAAAGCGTTAGCTTGCTAGGCGCATTCATCACCAATAGGTCAGCACGGCTTACACGAGCATAATGCCCAATGGAGTATCCACGGCGACCAAAAATAGGTTGTACAATGACCTCTAAATTTTCTTTTACTTTCTCTGGGATGTCGTTCAACAGCAATTGTACTCTAGAGTTTTCGCGTAGCTTGATACGTTCTTTGGCAATGGTAGATTTTCGAAGGCTTCGATCATCATCTACTTTAATTGCCACACTGTCCTCGGGGATTTCTTCTACGATGGTTAGTTTTTGTGCACCTAGATTCGAAAGCACATAAAAAGCTCGTGCAATAGCTTCTTCTGTTTTGGGATGCGCTAAACCGTTAACCACACCTGAAGCACAAGCAACACGATTTACAGAAGGCTTTATTAGCAATAAAACATCACAGGGAGTATTTCGGGTTATTTTTCTAGCAACAGATCCAAGGTAATATTTGAGCAAGCCCTCTCTTTTGATAGCCCCTAGAATTAACAGGTCTGCCTGTTCAGAGTTACATGCATTAAGCAACACCTCAACAGGGCTTCCTGCTTTCCAAAAAACACGAAAAGCGGGAGGGTTGCCTTCAAAGCCAGCGATGATTTTAGTTAACACAGCCTCTTTTTCCGAAGTCTTTTCCCCGACATGCACCATGACAAGAGAAGCGTTAAACATCTCGCTCATACGCAATGCTTCAAACACATTTGCTTGAATGTTGGGAGAGAATGCGACCCCCACGACAATCGTGTTATATTGCTTTTGTTGCATACTGTTTAAAGATATTAAAATTTTAGAATAAAGAAAGCAACAATAGCAAAGAAGATAAAAAAGCGGAAAGTGAGCGAAAAAGCTCCCAAAATTTTTACTCGTTGAGCTTTAATACCGCCATAAAAGCTTGCTGTGGAATTTCAACATTCCCAATTTGACGCATTTTCTTTTTCCCTTTTTTCTGGCGTTCAAGCAATTTACGTTTTCGAGTAATATCACCACCATAACATTTGGCTGTAACATCTTTTCGCACCGCCTTAACGGTTTCTCTGGAGATGATTTTTGCGCCAACAGCAGCTTGAATAGGAATATCAAATTGTTGGCGTGGTATCATCTTCTGAAGCTTTTCACATATTTTTTTACCTAACCCATAAGCGTTATCTGTATGAACTAAGGCAGACAAAGCATCAACCACATTCCCATTCAACAACACATCCACACGCACAAGTTTAGAGACTCGCATACCTATTGGGCTATAATCAAAAGAAGCGTAGCCTTTGGAGACGGATTTTAAGCGGTCGTAAAAATCAAAAACAATTTCCGCAAGAGGCAAATCAAAGCTCAATTCAACACGCTCTGTTGTTAGGTAGGTCTGGTTGGTGATTATACCGCGTTTTTCAATACATAGGCTCATCACATTGCCCACAAAATCAGCCTTGGTGATAATAGTTGCTTTTATAAAGGGTTCTTCTACTCGGTCTACAACAGAAGGATCAGGCAAGTCAGACGGGTTGTTGACAATGAGAATATCGTTTGGGTTCTTTCTGGTGTATGCATGATAAGATACGTTGGGCACGGTTGTAATCACCGTCATGTTAAATTCACGCTCCAAACGCTCTTGAATGATCTCCAAGTGTAACATGCCTAAAAAACCACAACGGAATCCAAAGCCAAGGGCTGCCGAACTTTCAGGGGCAAACACCAACGAAGCATCGTTTAGCTGCAGCTTTTCCATAGATGCACGAAGCTCTTCGTATTCCTCCGTGTCCACGGGATAGATTCCAGCAAAAACCATAGGTTTAACCTCCTCAAAACCTTCAATTGCAATATCAGTAGGACGAGTTACAGAAGTAATTGTATCACCAACCTTAACTTCTTTTGCTTCTTTCACCCCGGTAATAATATAACCCACATCGCCTGCAAGCATTTGCTTTCTGGGTTCTTGTTTAAGTTTAAGAACGCCAATTTCATCAGCCCCGTAGGTATTGCCTGTAGCCATAAACTGTACCCGTTCTCCTTTGTTGATTTTACCGTTCAAAATCCTAAAATAAGTTTCTACACCACGAAAAGGGTTGTAGACAGAATCAAAAATAAGGGCTTGAAGCGGAGCATTAACATCTCCTTTAGGCGGCGGAACACGTTTAACAATAGCTCGCAAAATGTCTTCAATTCCCAATCCCGTTTTGGCAGAAGCACGAATAATTTCTTCTGGCTTACAACCCAAAAGATCAACGATATCATCTGTTACTTCCTCAGGGTTTGCAGATGGCAAGTCTACTTTGTTAAGAACCGGAATAATTTCCAAATCATTTTCTAATGCTAGGTATAGGTTTGATATGGTTTGTGCTTGAATGCTTTGTGCAGCATCCACAACCAGCAACGCGCCTTCACAAGCCGCAATAGAACGGGAGACTTCATAAGAGAAGTCAACGTGCCCGGGCGTATCAATCAAATTAAACACATACTGTTCTTCATCAATCGAAACCTCCATTTGGATGGCATGTGATTTGATGGTTATACCTCGTTCGCGCTCCAAATCCATATTGTCAAGGAGCTGGTCTTGTTTCTCACGATCCGTCACGGCACCAGTGGCATCTAATAGCCTGTCGGCGAGCGTGCTTTTGCCGTGGTCTATGTGTGCAATGATGCAAAAATTTCGGATGTGTTTCATAGCTGAAATAAACGACTTAGCCTACAAAGATACACCAAGCAACCATAGGGGCACGACGCTATCAACAAAAAAACTAATTTTGTAAAAAAAGAACACATGGCCTACTTACGAATCATATTACAAATCTTTTTAGCGGTAACTTTTTTGTTCTCTGCTTACACAAAGGCAATTGCCCCGGGCTTTTTTGAAGTTTTACTCGAGCAGCAAGGTCTTGTACCAAACAGACTTTACGGAGGCTGGGCAACACGTTTTATTATAGCCTTAGAAATATGGCTGGGACTGTGTTTGTTATTGTCTTTTTATATCAGGTTTATACTCCGCTTTAGTTTTTTTTTACTTCTAATATTTTCCGTTCATTTAGTTTATTTAATAGCAATTGGCGAGACGGGCAACTGCGGTTGTTTCGGAGAAATGATAAGCATGTCTCCTTTAGCATCCTTAGGCAAAAACTTAGTGTTGTTGGCAGTTAACGGCTTTATGCTTCGCTACAACTATAGGAGTAACAAAAAACCCATTATCACATGGTTATTGCTTCCATTACTGTTTTTAGCAGCAACACTTGTCTGGCCGGTGCAAACCCAACCTGATGAGGTGGTGGAAAAACTGCCTACATTTAAAGCAGAAGCAGGAATAGACTTTGCTAGCGGCTCTTATTTGGTTGCCATACTTAACTTGGGTTGTGAGCATTGCCAGGAGGCGGCCCAACAAATAGTTGCATGGCAAAACAACGGCATTGACTTACCACAAGTAGTAGCGTTGTTTTTTGCGGAAGGCGACACCACGGTTGCGGACTTTAATAACATAACCGACTCTAACTTTCCTTATCAGATGATAGACGTAAACACATTTTTTGATTTAATTGGCAGCGCACCACCAAGAATTTATTGGATCGTAGACGGTCAAGTAAAGCAGTATTGGGACGAAACTCTTGGAGAAGACTTTCTAACTACCTTTGCACCATAATGGTTAAAATTGGCAATATAGAATTAAGTGATTTTCCGCTTTTGCTTGCACCTATGGAGGACGTAAGCGATCCGCCTTTTCGCGCGCTCTGCAAAGAGCAAGGAGCAGACGTAGTATATACCGAATTTATTTCTAGTGAAGGCCTTATCCGAGATGCAGCCAAAAGCGTCATGAAGCTGGATATTTATGAGGCAGAACGCCCTGTGGGAATACAGATTTTTGGTGCCAATCTCGATTCAATGCTGCAGTCGGTTGACATTGTTGAAAAGACGAACCCTGATATAATTGACATAAACTTTGGGTGTCCAGTAAAAAAAGTAGTATCCAAAGGGGCTGGAGCAGGGATTTTAAAAGACATTCCTTTGATGGTTTCGCTTACTGCAGAAATGGTCAAGCGAACCCATTTGCCAGTGACCGTGAAAACACGTTTGGGTTGGGACCACGATAGCATTCAGATTGTGGAGGTTGCTGAACGTCTTCAAGATGTGGGCGCCAAGGCTATTTCCATTCACGGAAGAACGCGCGCCCAAATGTACAAGGGTGAAGCCGATTGGACTCATATTGCAGCCGTGAAAAACAATTCACGGATGCATATACCCATATTTGGAAATGGCGACGTAAACTCACCAGAGCGCGCTGTAGAAATGCGCGACCAATACGGGTTAGACGGCGCCATGATTGGCAGAGCAAGCATTGGCAATCCATGGTTTTTTAACGAAGTTAAGTACTTTTTTAAGCACGGCACTCACACGGCACCACCTACTTTGGTAGAACGGGCAACCATGGCACGCCGGCATTTACAAATGGCTATTGATTGGAAAGGTGAAAAACTAGGTGTTTTCGAAACACGTCGACATTACACCAATTATTTTAAGGGAATACCTGATTTTAAACCTTATAGACAGCGACTAGTAACTGAAGATCAATCGGCAGATGTTTTTGCAGTGCTAGATGAAATTGAGGATCTCTTTGGGGCTATTGCCTTATAGCGTTTTTGACTACTCCTGAGGCTAACCACGACACCACAGTCGTTAGTCCTCCTACCACCAACACAACCGTCCACAAGGTAGACCACTCAAGCGCAATTGGATAAGGTAAGCCAGAACCAGGAATACTAAAAAAAGCAAACGTCTTTTGTAACCAAACAGTAAAAACGGCAAGCAGCAGCCCAACCCCGCTGCCCAAGCCGCTTAACAACAAACCTTGTGCAAAAAACACCTTTCGCAGCGAAGGAACTGATGCACCCAGTTGGCGCAACGTTTTTAGGTTGCCTTTCTTCTCTAAAAGCGTCATGATGATCGCCCCCACCACATTAAAAAGCGCAATAAGTACGACCAAAGTTAGTATTGCGATAACAGCAACACGCTCAGTTTGCAACATTTTATAAAGCGCAGGATTTAATTCGGCTTTGGTTTTTATATCGTAATCATTTCCTAATATTTTATGCAAGTCTTGTTGGACGACACGCTCTTCAGCGCCATTGACAAGCTTTATATACAATGCGCTTGATTGGTTCTCAGGCACTCGTAAAATTTGCTGTACCATGGCAATTGGCGCATAAGCAGTATTTTCGTCTATAGCGGCGCCAATTTGAAAAACACCCCTTACAACAGCTGATTGCGCCCTGAAAGATTGTTGGTTAAGCATTTCAGTATTACGCCTATTGGGAACAAGAAGCGTTATGCCTTCAGGGTGGTCATAGGCAGCGCCATCGAGCTGAGATAATACACCAATTCCCAACACCAACTCGTAAGCACCAGGTCGTCCCCAGTCTCCTACCATGGTTTCACCTTCCACAACCGAAGAAAACAAACTGTCCACACCAATAATATTGGCAAAGGCAATTCGGTTTTCGAAACGTAACATCATCTCTTGAGAAAGTGTTGCCGAGACCAGCTCAACCTTGGGGTGATTTTGAACGTCTATAAAAACGCCTTTGTTAATGTTAAATTGACTGCTTGTTGCAGAAGTAATGCGGATATCTGGGTCAAATGCATGTGTAAATTGAAGTCCAAATTCACGAAGCCCCCCAAAAACAGACAAAACCACGAAAAAGGCAAATACAGCAACTCCAATAACAAAGGCAGCAAACCTACTGATGAGGGTAACAGCAACCTTTTTTCTAAGACCAAAGGTATAGCGCAAAGCGAGGAGTCGGGTGATGGGCATTCGTTTATTTCAACGGGTTATTTTTGCGTTTTAGCGAATCTTCAATTGCATCAATATATTCCAACGAGTCGTCAAGATAAAAAGCAAGATCAGGGACTTTGCGCAAATCGTTGCGAAGGCGTTTGGCTAAATCGTGTTTTAATACAGTTTTGTTTCCTTTTATACCTTCCAAAGTTTCTTTGGCTTTGTTGGCAGGAAATACAGATAGGTAAACCTTTGCCAAGCTCAAGTCAACTGTAATAGCAACTTTTGAAACAGATAGCACTAAGTTTTTAACCCCTTGAGTGCGTATGGCGCCCTGTAGTAAAGATGTAATTTCTTGTTGTAGCAGCGCATTGATTTTCTTCTGTCGTTGTGTTTCCATAAATCAAAAGTACTAATAACGTAGCCAAACCTGTATTTTTACATATGGATTTTCCTATTCGAAAAATTGTACACATTGATATGGACGCCTTTTTTGCGTCTGTAGAACAATTGGATAATCCTGCACTGAGGGGAAAGCCCATAGCTGTTGGTGGTGGATCGGAGCGCGGTGTGGTGGCAGCCGCAAGTTACGAAGCACGTAAGTATGGAGTACGCAGCGCCATGTCAGGCCGACAAGCGAAAAAGCTATGCCCTGAAATGATTTTTGTTTCTTCTAACGGCGTTCGATATCGAGAGGTTTCAGAACAAATACGGACGATATTTTACGAATATACCGACTTGGTAGAGCCCTTATCATTAGATGAAGCGTATTTGGATGTCACTCAAAACAAAAAGGGAATGGTATCTGCCACACAAATCGCGGAGGAAATTCGCGATAAGATTGAGAAAAAAACAAAACTTACTGCTTCAGCAGGCATTTCTATTAATAAGTTTTTGGCCAAGGTTGCGAGTGATTACAACAAGCCAAATGGCCAAAAAACCATCCCCCCCGAAGAAGTTTTAGGTTTTATGGAAGTTTTGGACATTAGAAAGTTTCACGGTATAGGAAAGGTGACTGCCGATAAAATGTATCGTCAAGGAATTTACACGGGCGCAGACTTAAAATCCCGCTCACTGGAAGACCTCCGTTCTAGATTTGGTAAGTCAGGGCAGTATTATTACAACGTTGTACGAGGAATACACACCAGTGAAGTAAAACCTGTTCGTATTGCTAAGTCCGTTGGTGCAGAACGCACCTTTACTAAGAATTTATCTAGCGAAATCTATATGGAAGAGCGGCTAGAAGAAATAGTTAAAGCCCTTCAAAAGCGAATGGGCAAAAAAAAGGTTGCCGGCAAAACGGTTACCCTTAAAATTAAATATTCAGACTTTGTCGTTCAGACAAGAAGCAAAACCCTTCCGTTTTACATTTCGGACCCTAGCCTGATTCTAGAAGAAGCTAAAAAGCTGCTTTATCAAGAAACGCTACACGATTCTGTACGTTTGTTGGGAATTACACTTTCTAATTTCAAATCAGAAAAAAAACAAGAACCAATAGAAGAGCAGTTAAAGCTTCGTTTTTAAGCTCTTGAAACACGAAGCGTGTTTACTTTACCGCGGCCTGCAAGTGGCATGGCAACCAAGTTGATGATTAAATCACCTTCCTGAACATACCCTTTTTTCTTGGCAATTTCATTGACTTCTTTTACAGTGTCGTCTGTTGAGCCACTGCCTTTGTAAAGTCGCCCTTTAACACCCCAAAGCAAATTGAGCTGGGCAAGAATACGTGGATTTGAAGTAAACACCAAAACAGATGCGCTCGGTCTCCATGCGGAGATTTGATAAGCCGTATATCCGCTATTGGTTAGGGTACAAATAGCTTTCGCTTCAATTTCGTCGGCCATAGTGGCTGCGTGATAACAAACAGATTTGGTTACAAATCGTGCATTTCTCTTTTTAGGAGCTTTGTGTGGCACTTGGATAAGTGGAGAGTTTTCTACGCTTACCACGATTCGTCTCATTGTTTGAATCACCTCAACAGGGTATTTTCCAACTGAAGTTTCTCCCGACAGCATCACAGCATCAGCTCCGTCCATTACAGAGTTTGCAACGTCATTTACTTCTGCGCGTGTTGGTGTTAGACCGTCAATCATAGACTCCATCATTTGTGTGGCTACGATAACAGGGATACGTGCTAGCTTGGCATGTTGTACCAATTCTTTTTGAACGATAGGCACTTCTTCGGCAGGAACCTCTACACCCAAGTCCCCACGGGCTACCATCAAGGCATTACTTGCTTTTACAATTTCTTTTATGTTAACAAGCGCTTCGGGTTTTTCAATTTTAGAAATAATCGGAATGTCGTATTTACCATGTTCTTGAATCAGCATTCTCAAATCTTCAACATCTTGTTTATGCCGCACAAAAGAGAGAGCAATCCAGTCTACGTTTTGTTTTATGGCAAAAATGGCGTCTTCGATGTCTTTTTTTGTGAGCGCGGGCAAGGAAATATTGGTATTAGGAAGGTTTACTCCCTTATTTGATTTTAATTCACCGCCTTGAATTACACGTGCTTTAACATGTGCTTTATTGTCCGTTTCAAGAACTTCAAAAATCAGCTTGCCGTCGTCTAAAAGAACGCGCTCCCCAGCGCTGACGTCTTTTGGAAACTGCTTATAGTTCATATAGATTGCATCTGCTGTACCAAGCTCCACCTTATCCGTAGTGAACTGAACTTCTTGCCCTTCATTAACAACAGTTCCCTCAGTCATTTTGCCTACTCGAAGCTTAGGCCCTTGTAAATCGGCAAGGATGGCTACATGAAAGCCAAGCGTAACATTGAGCTCCCGAATGATTTCCATTCGTTCCAAAACATCTTTATGGTCTGCGTGAGAAAAGTTTATTCGAAAGACATTTACACCACTTTCCATCATGGCTTTTATAACCTCTCTCGAGGAAGAAGCTGGGCCGAGGGTGGCTACAATTTTAGTTTTTTTAATTTTTCTCATGCTTAAAAAGTCAGTTTTTCTTTGATTTTGTTACGTTTTGTTGGCAGCAGAGAACACGACATAACACGGCGTATGGATTGTATCCTTTTTACTAGGTTATCTGTCATGCCATTGACACAAACCAAAAGATCCGTTTGAGATAAGCCAGCAAACAATAGACTTCGCTGTTCTGTTTCTTCAAATAACCCTATTTGGCTACTAGGCGTTGTTGAAACGATTTGATTTTCCACCACACGCCACGACTGTTGCATGACATCACAGTCATATTCATAAACAGCAAAATGGTCTGAAGCGTTATCCGCTTTAAGGTCTTCTTTGCTTCTAGCAAGCGACAGCCCTAATAACCGGTTTAAGTGAAAAACAAAAAGATAGGATGGCAATACGGTTGTCACGCATAGGACATCTTGGTCGAGTGTCGTGGGTTCCAAGTTGAGAGTATGTGTTACCATATTATTAGCGAAGATAAGGACAAAAAAAACACCACCTATCTAAATGTAGCCCTAATGTTTGTCTTGGATTGATTTAATGTTGTCTTGGAACTTAAAATAGGCGCGTTTTGCCACTTTTTCCGTGGCCCTTTTTTTGTTTTTGGCCCTTGCCTTAGCTGTGGCCTTTCCATTAATTAAAAGCGTTGCTTTGTAGTAGTTTGCGTGTTCTGCCCCATCGTCTAATTCAACTTCGAAAGCATACTTTATCTGTTTCTTTTGAAACCAATCCACCAATAAACTTTTATAACTCAACACCATATATTCAAGCTTTTCTAAATTCACAAAAGGGTGAATCATTTTATCGAACACAAACGATGAGCAGCACTCAAATCCAAGATCTATATAAATAGCACCGACCAACGCTTCAAACAGGTTGCCATGAACATGCTGACTGTAGTTTTTTGTTGGCACGTTAGAAGACAAGTGATCAATAAGCCTAAGCTGCTCGCCTACCATATTTAAAAAATCACGGCGCACAATTTTGGAACGCATAAGCGTAAGGGACCCCTCGTTGTTTCGTGGCAAAGATTTGAACAAGTGTGCAGCAACAATGGTGTTGAGCACAGCATCACCTAAAAACTCAAGGCGCTCATAGTTTATTTTTTGACCATCTTCATCTGTCTTTTCCATAGAGGTATGGGTAAAGACACACGTATATAGTGACAAATCAAAAGGAGAAAATCCAATAATGTTTTTTATAAGTTGAAATAATGGATCTTGCTTAGAAGAGGAGTTCTTTCTCAAAAACCGCTGCAAACCCATATTAGTTCATCTTTTTGAACATAATACAAGCGTTGTGTCCGCCAAAGCCAAAGGTATTGCTCATGGCAACCGACACATCTCGTTTTTGTGCAGTGTTGAAGGTAAAATTAATTTTTGGGTCTATATTTTCATCAGCCGTTAGGTGGTTGATGGTTGGCGGGACAATGTTGTGTTTGATGCTCAGAATAGAAGAGATGGCTTCAACAGCGCCAGCAGCACCCAAAAGGTGACCTGTCATGGATTTTGTGGAGTTGATATTCATTGCATATAAGTGCTCGCCAAAGACTTCTTTCAAGGCTTTGGTTTCTGCGACATCTCCCAGAGGAGTGGAAGTTCCGTGCATGTTTACAGCGTCTACGCCTGTGACCGCAACACCCGCATCTGCAATACAGTTTTCCATAACACTTGTAGCCCCTAGTCCTTCGGGGTGTGGAGCAGTTATGTGGTGTGCATCTGCGGAAAGACCACCGCCAGCAACTTCAGCATATATAGTCGCTCCCCTGGCTTGTGCGTGCTCTAGGCTTTCTAAAACTAAGGCTCCAGCGCCCTCGCCCATTACGAAGCCATCACGGTCTTTGTCAAAAGGTCGAGAAGCTGTTTTTGGGTCATCATTTCGAACAGATAAGGCATGCATAGCATTAAACCCTCCGATACTGGCTTTTGCAACACCAGCCTCAGAGCCACCAGTGACCATGACGTCAGCGTAGCCTAAACGGATATAATTCAAAGC
>Ga0228650_1000647_pt1 | contig 13135 bp, 14 predicted proteins | sample 62DmetaG_FD_183171 | JGI IMG/M metagenome (GOLD analysis project Ga0228650, IMG submission 183171) | Seawater microbial communities from Monterey Bay, California, United States - 62D | ecosystem: Environmental > Aquatic > Marine > Coastal | place: USA: California | collected 2016-10-28
ATTATAATAATGAGGTTTATATTAATAATGTTCCACTTTCATGTTCATTATATTTAGATGGTATATATTGGACTTATAATTATTATAATAAAAATATTAATAAAATTGATCATGATTGGTATTATCCATTTTTAGGACCACCTACAATCGCAGATATTGCCAATAATATTATTACATATAATTATAAACCTAATTTTGATAATACATTTATCAATATGGCTGAACAACTTCTTACTGTTATACCTAAAAAAAGTATAGATATCTTACCAGATAATCTTAAAAAATATATGTTAGATAAATCATATGGACTCGAATATATATTCGTATCTGAATTTAAACTTATTAAATTTCTTAAAAAATTTGAATGGGAATATACACCTTATTTACCATTAATTGATATACATCATATACGCAATATACTCACCATCAATCAAGATCTTTGATTATTTAAAATACGATTTATCAAATCCGCTTTTGTTCCATCTACTTGATATCCTAAGTTTCCACAATACTCTTTTAATTGTTCCACTGACATTTTTGATAATTTAGATTTACTTAACGTTGTTTCATCTACACTTGATTTTGAAACAACATCAGATACTTCTGTTAATTCTGTTATTGTATCCGGTATTAATTCCTCAATATTTACATCCGGTACTACATCTGGTTCTACATCTTGTTCTTCTATTATTTCTATTTTTTCATCTTTATTATCAAATACTTGTGATAATATATCTTCTGCTAATTTATTTGAATTTACATCCTTTTCTTTATTTAATAATTGAGTTGCAAATGTTGTTTCTAATTTATAAAAAGAACTTTCCAATTGGGCTATTTTTTTCCATAAATATATTATTACTACATATATTATTGCAAATACAATTATATAAAATAATATATCTAATCTACTTAATATATTGTTTATTGATATCATTTACAATATTTTTAGAAATTCTATTTTTCATTTCAATCGCACTTTGAATTAATCTATCTGGAAACATTTCTCTACCTAATAATTCTAATGCTATACATTGTTTTGAATACTTATTTCTTATTCTATATGGAAATTTAAAACTAAACTCATCTTGTTTATTTTCTATTGCTTCCATTGATAAATTTCTAAAATCTTTATTATATTTATATCCCAGATTTATTAATGAATGATAATGAGTTGTTACTATTATTTTTGCATTTTTATAATTATTATTTATATATTCACATACTGCATATGCCGTCGATTGACCCTCTATTGGAGGTGTTGAATGCATCGGTTCATCCATTACAAATAATATCTCTAACTTTTTATTTTTTTCCGCTTCATCTAACAAGTTTTTACAATATTTTATTTCCGTTTCAAAAAATGATCTCGTACCTACTTCATCAGATACCCTCATAAATGTCTGAATTATATTATATACCTTCGTCTTCATACTATAACACATCGCTATCCCAAATGTTTGACTTAAAATTACATTTAATACTATATTTTTTACATATGTTGTTTTTCCACCGGCATTTGGACCTGTTATTATCATATGTTTATCTAATTTTACTGGATTTGATATTTGATTATTATCTAATAAAGGAGTCTTCATATCACATATTATTGTTTCACTATTATTATCATAATCTACTAAACACCAATCTTTTCTTTTATATAATTTTTGAATTACATTTGCTATATCTAAATAATTTATACATTCTATTATTGTATTCATTCTATATTTATAATTTGATCTATCTATCCAAAAATTATAAACATCTGTCAAATCACCATTTATTATAAATGTCTTATCATAATATAAATCCTTTTTTAAACATTTCCAATATTCATCTGGAATATTCAAAAATAACTTTGAACATACATTTACAAATGATTTTACATTCATCATTTTTATACATAAATTATTCCTATAACGATGCAAACTCATACTTAAATCTATTACTTGCCATAATCCATACACATACAAAAATCCATATATTAAAAAAGATATCCATTTCATTAAAGAACTTTTTAAATTACTATATGATGATGATACTATCATCTTTAATGACTTCCATATTATTGATATATATTTTGTAAATGTAAATTTTAATTTTAATACTTTTGTTAAATAATAATATGGACCTAATATTATACTTATCGGTGATATAAATTGTATTAAAGGAACTGAATAAATACGATATAAATGAAATAATTCTATCGTTGGATATGTATAGTTTATTATACAATTATACCAATTATTTAAAAATAATATTTTCATAAATTCATTATCACTTGATTCTTCTTTATCATTCATTTTTAAAAAGTACTTTACATCATCTTCAAATGTTTTTAAATATAATAATTGATTTGTTATATCTGGCATATTTATACATTTTTGTCTTTGTTTTAATTCATTTATATCATCTATCGGATTTTTTATCAATTCTTTTATTTTATCTCTCGAACTATCTAATATTGGTTCTTTTTCTATCCAAACATCTATTAAAGTGTCTTTATATACATCTTCACTTATTTTCACCTTCATTATATTTTTAATTAAGATTATTCTAATGTTAATATAAACACATTATATAAACATATTATCTATATATATTATTAATATGCAAGATATAGTTATTTTTTTAAATAATACCATTTATAAACTTAAAAAACAACCTTATGAAACTGATTCTGATTCATATGAACGTTTATGGTGGTTAATTAACAATAAAAAAGATCTTAATAATTTTAAAGATATTAGTGATTCAATTAAGATAATTAATATGAAAAAAGGTATGTCATATTATAATAAATGATAGACATTAAAATTATTATTATAGTATCTTTAGTTATATTTGCTATTTTTGTTTTACTTTATAAAAAACCTATTAAGAAACCCCTAGTTAAAAAACAAGTTAAACCCATTTTAAAAAATGCACATCAATCTATTGATTCTAAAAAAAATGTTAAATTCTATGATGTTAGAATGTCACAACTTTCTAATGATATAGAAACTACTAAAAATCAAACACCTACTGATGAATTATTAGACATGTATCCACCAATTAAAGAAAATGTTCCAACAGATAAAATATTATTAGAAGGTAGAAGTCAAAATGAACCTTTAAGATGGAATATTTAATCATAAAAAAAAGATCATTCTTTAAAATTATTTTTATATAAAATATTTTTAAAATATTAAATAATCTTTCTGTAAAAAGATCTCTCTGTAAAAATCTAATTAATTGTAAGTGATCTCTCTTTATTTACTTTCCAAAAAGATCTTTCTGTAAAAAAGATCATTATTAAAAATATTTTTTAAAATATAAAATTATTTTTATAAAATATAAAATATTTTTTTAAAATATTAAATAATCTTTCTGTAAAAAGATCTCTCTGTAAAAATCTAATTAATTGTAAGTGATCTCTCTTTATTTACAAAGATCTTTCTGTAAAAAAGATCACTCTTAAAAAGATCTTTTAAAAAAAAAGAACTCTCTGTAAAAAAGATCTCTCTGAAAAAATCTTCTTAATTCTAAGTGATCTCTTTTTATTTACTTTTACATAAAGATCTTTCTGTAAAAAAGATCTCTCTGAAAAAAAGATCACTCTTAAAAAGATCTTTTTTAAATATAAAATTATTTTTAAAATATAAAATTCTTTTTAAAAAGATCTTACTGTTAAAATCTTCTTAATTCTAAGTGATCTCTTTTTATTTACAAAGATCTTTCTGTAATTAAAATATTTTTATTTTATATAAGGAATTATTAATTAATAATAATTATTATGCATTTAGGTGTTATTTCTTTTTGTAATCGTGTGGCACACAACATTAAATCTAATGATATTAAAACTGAAATTTTAAATGAAATTGAACAAAAATATAATATTAAAATCATACAAAAACATTTTTTTAGATTAACAGATGATAGTGTTAATCATATAACTGCAACTCCACATGTTGTTACTATTCGTTCTAATGGTAATCCATATTATATGTATTTTACAAAATATGAAAATAAAGAAATTATCTATTTTATTGATAAAAAAATTCATCCTACATATCAATTACCTAGAATTATTATTAATAAAGGATTATTTGATGAAAATCTTTTTAATGGAACACTTATTGATGGTGAAATGGTATGCACATATGATAAAAAATGGTTATTTTTAATTAATGATATGATTGCATATAAAGGAGAATATATGTCAAAATATCAATTACCAGAACGTATTAATTTACTTAATAATATGATTGAAAATGAATATACAGCTGATAATCCAATTGATATGTGTTCTTATGTTATCAAACCATATTACAATTTATGTTGTGATACATTAGATAAAATTCATACATTTAATTATAATTTCTCTATCAGAGGTATTTACTTTTGGGCTTATAATCTTAAATATAAACCTAAACTTATCAATATTGATGATAATGTTATACAAAATGTATCTATTAAAACTAAAGATAATCCTGATTTCATACTTAAAATTGATAAAAATAAAAATAATCCAATACAAAAAAATATTACAACTGATAATACTAATGATTATTGTATCAAAACTTTTATTAAAACTGATTTACCAGATGTTTATAAAATTAAAGAAGATTCTAAATTAGCTTATGTTAAATCAATTGATATTAGCCATATGTTAAGAACACAATTTATAAATCAATCTTCTAATTTTACTAAACAATTTAAATGTTATTTAGATTCTAAATTTGATAAATGGGTTCCTATTGAACCAATATAATTTTTTATTTATATGTGTTTTCCAGTTAAAGTTAAAAATATATATATTGGAAAAATAAATATCTATGAAATTATTTATTATTTTATTATTTTTAATATTAACTAAATCTTTTTTAATTCAAATTGCAGATATTAATAATTTTAAATCACAATATAAATATTGTTCAGAATTATCTAAAGAAGTCTATGATATTAAACCAGATATTATTAATGTTAAATCTGATACACAACTTAAAATTCAAACTTTAAATAATTCTTTATATATTTGTTTCCGTGGAACATCTTCTTTTTTAGATTGGAAAACTAATCTTAATTTAAAATTATCTAAATATTCTAAAAATAATGAAGAATTCAAATTACATAGCGGTTATTATAATAGCTATATGTCTATTAAAAAACCATTAATTAATTATCTTAAAAATTATAGTTATGATAATATTTATATCACTGGACATAGTCTTGGAGGCTCTTTAGCTACAATATGTTCTTTTGATCTTATTGATCATTCAGATTTTATTAATAAAAATATTACATGTATTACATTTGGAGCACCTAGAATTGGTAATAAACAATTTATGAAATTATATCGTAAATATAATATATCTATTCATAGAATTGTTATTAGTAATGATCCAGTTCCTAAATTACCATTGGATTCTGAATATGTTCATGTATCCAGTTCCATTTATTTTAAAAATAAAAAGTTTTATATGCGTCCTGTCAAAATTTATATCGCAATTAAAAGATTAATTATCTATTTATGTAACTTCGATTATAATATTAAAAAACATAATATTGAAGAATATATTAAATTATTTCTTTAATTAACTTTTCAATAATTTTAATATTATTATCTAAATCACAATTTGTTGAATAATTAAATGATATATAAACAGTATCATGTTTAATATTTAAAGTTATTCTATTATTTATTTTATTTTCTTCTAAAATATATTCATCTTTATAAGATATATTTTTAATACTTGGAAACATATAAATAGGTAATTTTACTTCATTATACATAAGTATTAAATTATTTTCATTTTTTAGATTTAATAAATCATATTTAAATAAACATTGATTATCATTTAGTAATTCATATGTATATTCTAAATTGTTATAACGATAACTTACAAATTTTCTTTGATTAAATTTGTATTTTTTTCTTAATTTTTCTATTAGATTTTTATTTGCTAAATTTAATTTATTCTGATTATCTTCAAAATTTGAAAGAAAAATATATATTAAATTAACGTCATCTAATATATCTTTCAACATAATATATTATATATCATATTATGTTTATATAAAAATAATTTTTTAAATTTTTATTTCGCTGCTACTTTCGCTTCTACTTTCGCTTCTGCTTGTTTAAAAGGTTTGATATGAGGATTCAATAACTTTTGCATATGGAAGAAAGTTACCTCATCGCCATCATTTACACGAAGAAGCTTCTTTAGAACAGCATCTGGGCGAATAATACGCCCATTCACTGGATCCTTCAAATTATTTTCACTAACATAAGTGTTAATACACTTTGTTACTTCTGTACGACTCATTTGAGTACCATGTGGTATCTTAATGAAATCACACATTTCTGTCGAAATATCAGTTGGTTTTGCAAAACCACTCGGACTCAAACGAGCTTTCTCCTTACGATCACGCTCCTTCTTTAGAATCTTCTCCTTCTTATCATTCTCTTTTTGAACTAACTTAATAAGGCTCTTCATTGCCTTAAATTCTTTATCCATCTCTGTTATCTTCTCAATTAGTTCATCAAGCTTTGATTTTTCACCCGGAAGAGGAATAGCATTCTTTGCTTTTTTTTCTGCTTTGGAAACATCTGAAGTTGTTTCTACCTTTTTTTTCTTATCTGATTTCTCCGCCTTCTCAACTTTTGGCTCCTTAACTTTTTTATTTGCCATTATTATTTGTTTAAATTATAAAATGAAATTATCTTTATATACTTTTATCATTCTTCACATAATATTTTTAAAATATTTAATAATTTCTCGTAATCTTCATTATTTACACAATTTATTTTTTTATTTGATGGATTTATTAACTGAATTTTTACTATTAAATCACCACCCCTTAATCCACGCTTTTTTATTTTTAATGATTTTTTTGACAACTTTTTAACATTGAAATTTACATCATTCCCATCTAAATGTTTTAATGTATAACTAAAACCCTTATAATATTGATAATGTGATACTTTTATTGTATATATTAAATCAACTGTTCCATCACTATTTATTAAATTATCAAATAAATCATCCTTCTCTAATTTAAAATTTATTTCAACTGTTGAACTTAAACCTTGAAAACTTCTTGTTATCATTTGTTTTGGAAAATTTGAACAATCTATCGTTGCTTTTGAAGGAATACCACAAATTGATATTTCTTTATCCATTTTTCTTTCATTTAATAAATCGAAATAACTTATTATTACATCTGTTTTAAATATACTTTCAAATTTACGATTTTCAAATAATCTTGATGCCATTCCACTAAACATTTTCATTCCTGATGTTTTACTAAACATTCCACCAATTCCTTCAAATCCTTCAATGTTTTCAAATATTGATCCAAAATCAAAATCTTCAAATATATTTTCACCTATAAAATCATCATTTATTAAACGATTATAGGCTTCTGATGCATTCTTAAATATTAATTCTTTTTTTTCACGTTCTTCTTCTGTTAAATCTATTAATTTATCTGGATGCGTTTTTAATGCTATTGTTTTATATGCCTTTTTTATATCATTTGATGATGAATTATTATCCAGACCTAAAATATCTAAACACTTTTGTTTATTCATTTAATTTAATATTTAAAAATATAATATGTTTATATAGATATGAATATATTATATTATGGTTGTAATAACTCTATTAATGATATTGTTATTAATAAAATTAACCTAGAATACCCTATTATCAATAATATCACTAAAACATATAAAAATTTTAAATATTTTGAAAATAATTATTATCTTACATTTCCTACCATTAATCAAACTATTTTACTTTTTATTAAATCTATTATACAAACTACTACTATTAATAATGTTATACGCAAAATTATTATTCTTAATTTAGAACAACTCGATAAAGAATCTAGTGCTATTTTACGTATTATATTTGAAAATTATAATAATACTACTTCATTTATTGCAACTACTGTTAGATTATCTTTTATTGATAAACCTATTGTTAGTAGATTCTCTATTATTCGTATTCCTATTAATAAACAAGATTTACATGTTTATACACCTGCATCTAATATTACAATTAAACCTACCATTATTGAAATTAAAAAACTTGTTAAAAAATGTAAAAATTATAAAATATCTGATATTGTTACTGATTTATTAAAGATTACACCATATAAACAACAATTCATTGAAATTTGCTCTAATATTGAATATTTATCACAATATCATAAAAATAAATTATTACTTATCGAAACTATATTTTTAGTTTGTTTTTATCCTCCAAAATATGATATAAAAACATCTAATTAAATATTTATATAATGAAAAATAAAGTTAAAAATATAATTCAAAATATCCAAACACTTTCTACTTATATATCTAAACATGGTAAATCTACTGATAAATACCATCTTATTTCTAATCTTAATATTACTAATCACAAATTAGAATCTATTTATTCCAATATTTTAATTCAAAAAGTAAATAACCATTATAAACATCTTACTAAAAATATTATATTCTGTATTATATTTGGTTTAATTTTTTACTCTAAATTTTGATATTAATCTACTTGTTAATACAATATAATCAAATGGTATTTCATTATCTATAACATCTATCCCTTTATCTGCCATATATAAAGCCCTTGCATATGATACTGCTACACAAGAACCTTCTGTTGTTTGTTCTGCTTTTCTTTTTATAAAACTTAGATTTGGTATTAAACCTATTAAATCTTTTGTTCCTTTATCTACTGTTTGTTTCCATGGATCTATCATAAATAATTTATCTTCTTTTTTAAATATTATTCTTGCATGCTTATCATATGCAATTAACCCTATAATTTTATCAGATTTTATAAATTTTTCTAATTCTAATGACATACTTTTTGTTGTTTTTAAATAAATATAATTCTCATAAATATCTTTAAAATTATTCATCTTTTTATTTAAATATTTATTTGCTAATTCTAATGTTTTTACAGTTATTGCACATTTACTAAAAACTATTTGTTTATTTTTATTTATTATTGGATTATATATCTTATTTCCTGGTATTAATCTTGATATCCATTCCGGTTCCTCATATTTTATATCCACACCTATTATACCTTCTTCTTTTTCTTCTATTAAACTACTTGATATTCTATAGCTATTATATTTATTATTCAAATAATTTATTATATCAATTATTGTTTTTAAATTTTTTAAATTTATATCATTTTTAAAATACATATAACCATGTTTTATATTCCATAATGGCTTCATATAACTCTTATTATTAAAATTCTTTGGTAAATAAGTATTTATATCCTCGTTTTTCACCATACCCATATCACTTAATTTTCTTAATATTAATGTTCCCTTTCCTGTTAATCCTATTATTTTTTCAGTTCTTGATAATTTTATATCCAAGAAATTATTATCATTCTCATTTATAGATAACATTGTATATCCTACTTTATTATCTTTTAATTTATTATATAATTCTAACCATTCTTTTTTCAATTCATTTATATTAATTTTTTTTTCAATTATTTTTTTATTTACTTTTACTAATTTTTTCTTTTCTTTTTCTAATTTTTTCTTTTCTTTTTTTAGTTCTTTCTTTCTTTTTTCAGCTTCTTTTTCTAATTTTTTCTTTTCTTTTTCTAATTCTTTCTTTCTTTTTTCAGCTTCTTTTTCTAACTTTTTCTTTTCTTTTTCAGCTTCTTTTTCCAATCTCTTCTTTTCTCTTTCTAACTTTTTATTTTCTTTATCCATTTTACTAATTATAAACAAAAATAATTAATCATTTTTAATAATAAATATGCCTACTAAAAATAAAGAATATTATATTAATAAATTAGTTTATTTTTTTCAAAAAAATACATTTGATTACTTCTTAAGTATATTAAAACAAGTTACTAATACTTCTAATTTAAAAGTTAATTATAAACAAATTTTATTAAATTTAAATGATAAAGAATTAAATAATTTATATGGATTAGTTAAAGATAATTTAGAAGAATCACCAAATGGTGCTGCCGCTGGTCCTATAAGTGATAAAATTAGAAATCCAGAAACTGGTAGAATGGTCTCCACTACTGGGAAAATTGGCAAAGCTTTAATCCAAAAATTATTAAAATCATCTAATCTATCTCCTAAACAACAATCCCCTAGACAATCTCCTAAACAACAATCCCCTAGACAATCTCCTAAACAACAATCTCCTAGACAACAATCACCTAGACAATCACCTAAAAACTTAATTCCTAAAAAAGGTACTAAAGAATATTATAATTATCAATTAATTCAATTATCTAGATTTAATATAGGTGATATATTTAATTTATCTAATAATAATTATGAAATTATACAAGAAATTGGTGTTAGAGAAGATACTTTATTATACAAAGGTAAAAATCTTAATGGTGAAACTGTTCTTGTTAAAATACAACCTAGAAATTTAGATTATAGTAAAATTGATGAATTGATAGGTAATAGTACTAAAAAAAGTCAAAAGAAAACTGAAATTCCATTTCAAATTACAACAGAAAGCCATATTTTTAAGTTATTAAATAGTAAATGTAAAGAAACACCCGTTTCTAAATATTATGATTATGGTATGATTAAAAATGAAAATATCAAAAGTAAAATTCAAAAAACACAAATTGAAAAATATGTATTAATAACCGAATTTTTACATAATGGTGATTTAAAAAATATTGTATATAATAATACTAAAGAAATTAAATCTATATTTATTGAAGTTATTAAAGCATTAAAATTATTACATAAATGTGGATATTTACATTTAGATATTAAACATGAAAATATTATGTTTTCAAATGAATCTAAAGATAAAATTAAACTTATTGATTTTGGTCTTACAGAAGCTGTTTTTGATCGTAATGGTATTAGACAAAAATTAGATATTAAATCACCAATTGAAGGATCACCACTTTATATGTCAATAGCACAACATAAAGGACAAATTAGAGATTATATGGATGATCTTCAAGCAATAGCCTGGACATTATTAGATTTATATAATTCTGATTCATTAGATACAATTGGACAAAATTTAAGTTGGTCTTTAAAACCAAATATATTAGAATTAAAAGAACAATTTATTCAAGATTATAAAAATAACTTTACGAATTCAGAAGTTTATATTAAAAATCCAAAATTAACTAAACATAATTTATTTGTTATTGGAGAATTAGCAGATTATACACATGAACGTTCTAATAAAATTAATAAAAAAACAACTGATAAATTAAACCGAGTTGAAAATAAAAAAACTATGAAAACAATTGTAGAGAATTATTATTCTGATTATAATGATGAATATTATGATGATATTGTTGCTATCTTAAATAAATTAAAATAAACTATATAAAATTATATTATTTTTATATAATCATAATGGAATTATATGAAGAATGGTTTAATAATAAAAATTATTGGTTCTCTAAAAATTTTGAAATTGATAAATATTTATCTAATAAATACTTCACACCAATTAATAACATCATTTTTAATATTAATGATAGTAAAAAACAATTAATTACTAAAATTATTTTATTGGATCAAATTCCTAGACATTACCAACGTATTAATCCTCATTCTAATATCAATTTATTTTCTTATTCTAAAAAAGCCTCTATCATTTCTGAATTAATTTTAAGAAAATTTAATAATTTTACGGTTGATCAATTATGCTTTATTTATTTACCATATCGTCATATTAACCATATTAATAAAATATGTTCAATTATTAATATATTTATTAACATGTATAATTTATCCTATGGTGAAGATAAAATTACATGTAAAAAATATATATATAATACATTATTAAAAATTTATAAACAAAATAATATTGATTCATTAAAAAATTATATTATTCCGAAAAAATGGGAAAATATTAATCAAAAAGTATTAGATCCAGATTCTATTAAAGTTCATAATAATATTTCAAATGATAAAGTTCATAATATTATTAAACAACATTTTTTTAAATTAAATTCAGATTCTAAAATTGTTATATCATTATCAGGAGGTGTAGATAGTATGGTATTATTACATGTTATATATAAATTAAATTATAAAAATTTAATTGCAGTTCATATTAATTATAATAATCATATACAATGTAATGATGAACTTGATTTTATTAATTACTATTGTAATAAATTAAATATTAAATTAATATATAGAACTATCTTTGAAATTAACAGAAATCAATGTCATAACAATGGATTACGTGATATTTATGAAGATATAACAAAACAAATTAGATTTGATATGTATAATTTAGTTTCTGATGAAAATACTTATGTTATTTTAGGTCATAATAAAGATGATTGTTTTGAAAATATTATTACAAATATTAGTAATAAAAAAAATTATGATAATTTATCTGGTATGAATTATATGTCATATATTGAAAATATTAATATATTTAGACCAATGTTAGATATTCCAAAATTAGATATTATTAATTATGCAAATAACAATAGTATTCCCTATTTATGTGACAGCACACCTAAATGGTCAATAAGAGGTAGAATAAGAGATAATATACGTCCAGAATTTAGTAATACAATGATTAATTCATTTTTTGATCTAAAAGAACACTGTTCATTAAACAATGAAATAATTAATAATATTATAATAAATAATTTAATTAAAAAATTTAATATTTATAATTATAATGAAGTATTATCCTTAACATATATTAATATAGCAACATTATTCTTTAAAAAATTAAACATTACTTCAACATATAAATCTATTAAAGAATTTACATTTTATATTAAAAGATACTTAAGTTATAAAAAAGAACGTAAATTTGTTTTAAATAAAGTTATCATAATTTTAATAAAAGAAATAAATGAAAAATTTATATTAGAAATAAGTAATAATAAAATCTAAAAAAAATCACTCTTAAAGAAGATCATTCTGTAAAAAGATCATTCTTAAAAAAGATCACTCTGTAAAAATCTTCTTAATTGTAAGTGATCCCTCTTTATTTACTTTTACAAAAATGATCACTCTGTAAAAATCTTCTTAATTGTAAGTGATCCCTCTTTATTTACTTTTACAAAAATGATCACTCTGTAAAAATCTTCTTAATTGTAAGTGATCCCTCTTTATTTACTTTTACAAAAATGAT
>Ga0228650_1000662_pt1 | contig 13014 bp, 8 predicted proteins | sample 62DmetaG_FD_183171 | JGI IMG/M metagenome (GOLD analysis project Ga0228650, IMG submission 183171) | Seawater microbial communities from Monterey Bay, California, United States - 62D | ecosystem: Environmental > Aquatic > Marine > Coastal | place: USA: California | collected 2016-10-28
GGGGCATTGGTTAGTAAAGGTAAATCTGGACTAGGAACCCGGTTTCGTGCTGGAATGTTTCAAAACCAAAACTCTTCACACATTGGTTTTATTTCGGTGATGGCTTCTGAAGATCTGACTCAAGTTACTTTTAATTTTACCAAAGATATTGATACAACAGGAGGTCCCAAAACCCCTGATCTTCCTCATGTTGTCAATCTTAATAAAGGAGAAAGCTATATCCTGGCTAGTCAAGGTGGTTTTGGAAACGAATTAATAGGGACTTTAGTAACCTCCAGCAAGCCTGTAATAATTAACACTGGGTCAGCCAGCGGAAGTTTTGCTACAGAAACAGGAGGACAAGATTATGGATTTGATCAAATTGTTGGATCTGATTTAGTTGGATCAGAGTATATTTTTATCAGGGGAAATGGGAATAATGGTTGGGAAAATGTTTTATTAATAGCCGATCAAGATAATACTGAAATAATTGTAAATGGTGAAACTTATGGTACCATTGAAAAAGCCGGGGGATACTTTATAATTGAGGGTAATAAGTATAGCTCTAATGAAGCAGGTGGGAATATGTATGTTAAAACATCCAATTTAGATCATAAATTATTTGCTTTTCAAGGAACAGGAAGTGTTTACGCCTCTGGGTTTGCGGCAGCTGCCAATCAGGGTATGTTTTTTGTTCCTCCGTTAAATTGTTCCTCAAAAGGAGATGTAGACAACATAGCAAGTATAGATAAAGTAGGTATTAAAACATTTGAAGGTGCGGTAACTTTTATAACCAAAAAAAATTCGAATATTTTAATAAACGATCAGGGAATTGGAACTTACAGTCAAGTGACTGGACCACTTGATGTAATTGGAAACGAAAATTATGTTACATATATAGTAAAAGGCTTAACTGGTAATATTTCCGTTAAGGGAAATGACGAATTATACGTTGCTTATTTTAATTACGAAGGTGCTGCAACAACTGGTGGGTTTTATTCAGGATTTGCTACCCCTCCAGAAATAGTATACGATGTTGAGCTAGAAGTGTTAGGATCTTGTATAAAACAAAATGGAGAGTCTAATATTCTTTTAACAGCTGATAATATTAAAAATTTTGACAGTATTAGATGGCTAAAAGAAAATGAATTTGGAGATTTTGAGCCAACTGGAAATACTGAAACCACATTTAAACCAACTCAGGTCGGGTCATATAAATTAGAGGGTGTTTTGGAGTGTTCCAATCTTAACTTTTTGTCAAATAAAATTGTTGTTAGTTTATGTCCGACCGATTCTGATCAAGATGGAATAGTTGATAATATTGATATTGATTTAGATAATGATGGAATTACTAACATTAATGAATCTTTTGGCAATGCTTCAATTGATTTTACCAATGTAGATAGTCCAACTATAAAATTTGAAAAAGACAACTCTATTAACACTACTATTTTGGAGAATAGCGGAACTATTACAAGTGTTCCTGTTGGTATAAATACTTTAGAGGGAACTGAAAACGGGGTTTTTAAAACAAATATTCGAGCAGGAAGTGATGTGGAATTGAACTACACACTTTCTTTTAATGAAAATTTAAATATAAAATTATCTGATAATTCAGAAGATGATTTTCAAAATACTGAAGATGTTTTTTCAATTAAAGTCTACCCCATAACTCAAAATATTACACTTTTAGATCCTAACGGAAACTTATTGGTTGATACAAATTTTGATGAAGCTTTTGAGTCTGGTGTGGCTAACCATACAGCTAATGAAATTATTTTTAAGCTTAATAACAGAGAAGATTTTGATTATTCTTTTAACGCTAGTGAGGTTTCCGGTATTTCAATCACTCAAAAAAGAAGCAATACTACAACCGATGGAGTTTTCAGCGGTATCATGTCTATTAAAAACTATTCATTGGACACTGATAGTGATAATATAAAAGATTATTTAGATTTAGATAGTGATGGAGATGGTTGTAACGATGTAACAGAGGCAGGTTATATAGATATTGATGGTAATGGAATGATTGGAATTGGAATTCCAACAACTGAAAATAACGGAGTAAATGAAAACGGAGGGGTGGCTGAACATGATTATTCTAAAGAACCGCTAAAAGATGAAAATGGAATTTATTTTTTTCAAAAGGTAAGCAGTCCTGTAACCATCAATTCCGTTCCGGTTTCAACCGCAGCTTGTCAAGAGGGGGCTAACACGACTTTCAGTGTTGGTGTTGAAACTTTAAACAACCCTTCATTTCAATGGCAAAAATACAATATTGGTTCTTCCAATTTTGAACCTTGGGATGATTTAGTGGAATCAGAAACTTATAGCGGAACTGAAAGTTCAACATTGGTTATCAATAATGTCAAAGTTGAAATGAATGGTGAAAAATATAGAGTTTTGGTTAACTCTGACCAATATCTATGTCCTACAAAAAGTGATGAGGTCTCTTTAACAGTATTTGAAAAACTTCCTATTTCCAACCAAGTCAATTCAATTATTAAATGTGATGATAGCTCTGTTGGCGATGATAAAGATGGTATTATTTCTTCTTTTGATTTATCCTCTCAAACAGCTACTATTCTTGGTGATCAAAGCCCAGATGATTTTACTGTTACTTACCACATCAGTCAAGATGATGCAAACAATTCAGCGAGCACAGGCTTAGCATCTCCCTACACAAACAGTAAAGCTGGAGGAGAAAAAATTTATGTAAGAGTTTTAAATAAAAGTTCTGGATGTTTTAGAGCAACAACTTCATTTGATATTAAAGTCGCTGCCCTTCCATTAGTAAAACCATTAATCACTGTAGAACAATGTGACGATGATGAAATAAATGATGGCAAATCGCTATTTAATTTAACTAAAAACGAATCCCTTATATCATCTGACTACGAAAATGAAACCTTTGAATATTATACAGATTCTGATTTAAATGTGGATTCACGAATTACAGATCCAACAAAGTTTACTAATGAGGCTTTCAATCAAAGTGTTTATGTAAAAATTATTACTTCAAATAACTGTTTTAGAACTTCTCAAATTGATATTAAAGTTGGTGCGAGTCTAATTGCTGATAATTTCATGCTTTCTTATGCAGTTTGTGATGATTCTCCAGCTCTTACCCAAGATGGTATCGCCACATTTAGTAGTGACATTCTAAAAGATGTTAAACAAAAACTTATAGCTTCTGATGCAAAGTTTTCTGCTCAAACCATTAAAGTAAGTTTATTTGAAAATAAAGAGGATGCTTTGACAAATAAAAATATAATTAATATTGAAAACAGTTATATCAATACCACACCAACTAATCAAGCTATTTGGGCCAGTATTGAAAACACAGAACTTTCAAGTGTTGAGTGTTTAGGTCTTAAACAAGTTGCCACACTTTATGTTGAACCAAAACCTATTGCCAACGCAGTTACTATTGCTAAACAATGTGATGGCGATAGTGTGTTGGATTTAGACCCTCAAGATGGTAAGTTTCCTTTTGACACCTCAACTATTCAATCAACTTTAGTTGGTAGTCAAACAAATGTAACAACCTATTATTACCTGCCTGATGGTACCCTTATTGGGAATGAACTGCCTAATCCATTTTTATCTACTTCACAAACTATTGATATTAAAATCGAACTAGCTTCTTCTCTTGGTGGTGTGAGTAATCCTGATGGGCTTTGTTTTGATACCACTACCCTAGAGTTTGTTGTAAACGATTCGCCACAAGCTTATCCTGTAACCATTGCCCCTCAATGTGATGACGGAACAGATGATTCAGATGGGTTCTCTGAGTTTGATACGAGCAATGTATTAAACACCCTTTTAACCAATCCTTCTACCGGTATCACTCAAAGTAAATACACTGTGAGCTTTAGCTATAAAGACGATAAAGGAGTTAGTCAAACAGCAGCTACGCTGCCCAACCCCTTTAATACAACAACACAAACTGTAACAGCAACAGTTACTAATCCGCTTAATACAACTTGTGTTATCACTAAGAACATTGAGTTTGTAGTTAATCCATTACCACTGTTTGAAAGAGCAGACAATACCTCTATCGTTTGTTTAAACCTGGATCCCATACCAATAGGTGTAAAAGCTTCTGATAATAGAAGCTATACTTACACGTGGACACGTAATGGCACTGCTTTTCCTACTAATGTTTCGGGTGTGGATTCCACCATACTAATTGGACTTGGAGGCGAGTATGAAGTAACAGCTAAAACAACCGATGGAACCAATTGTACTAAAAGTTTAAAGTTCACTATCAACGAGTCTAAAATAGCCACTGTACTTAGAAAAGATATTGTAGTAGAAGATCTAACAGAAGACAACAATAACACCATTACTATTTTAACAGAAACATTAGGTATAGGAGATTATGAATATGCTATTGATGATAGCACTGGTCCTTACCAAGACGAACCGCTATTTGAGAAGGTAAGACCTGGAATACACACAATCTATGTAAGAGATAAAAACGATTGTGGTATAGCAAAAATAGAGGTGTCAGTGATTGGGTTTAAAAAGTTCTTTACACCAAACGGTGATGGGTACCATGACAAGTGGAAAATACTAGGAATAAGAGCTGACTTTCAAGCGAAAACAAAAGTTTACATTTTTGACAGGTACGGAAAACTAATAAAAGAGCTCGATCCGCTAACCGACGGATGGGATGGAAACTTTAACGGACGACCAATGCCAGCATCAGATTACTGGTTTAGAATCAACCTAGAAGACGGTAGAGAATTTAAATCACACTTTAGCCTGATTAGAGCGTGGTAGATGAGTTAAAAACAATCACAGTCAATAGAACCTCTTAAGAAATTAAATCCAAGTGTTATTTGATGAAAACCTCCAGATCCAAATTTTATATTTCCCTGTTGATAAGAATAATTATATGAGAAAATAAAATCTTTGAAATCAATTCCTATAAGTGGTGTAATGAGTTGTAAGCGTTGTGTTTTTAATAATTGACCGTCTAAATATTGGGCACCTTCGAAACTGTTTCTGTAAGAGAATCCAGCCCAAAGTCTTCCTTGTCTCAACTTGTAATACGTTTTAAAGTTTATGTCAATAGCTTTCTCTTCGGTTAACTCAGCTGCTTGAAAAAGAACTGAAGGTTCAAAAGACCAAGGCATTTCAGTATAAAAAATATAACCTAAGGAGGCTACCAATCTTTTAAAACTTGTCCTATCGGGTCTTTTGCTGTATGTATCGACACCATACATGTTGTGAGGACTCCAAAGTAAATTTTTAACAGTTAAATGAGCATAATATTTGTTTGTGATATAAGACATTCCTGCGTCTACATTAAAATATCCTGTACTTTGTTTTATACCAGCAATTAATGGATCAAAATCATAGAGATCGAAAGAGGTTTGATCTAATGAGTTCTGAATACCCCCAACGCTAATTCCAAAAGACAATTGATTAATATCATCATCTTTAGAAGGGTAAGGCCTCTTTGATGGCAACAATGATTTATTAAATGTAATGTGATGAGCATATGTTAAATAACCACCAATTTGAGAGTGATAGCCGTTTTGATCTTTAAAAACAATACCACCAACTCCAGATCTATCTGTAAGTCTGTAATCAACAGATAAAGTTTGTAAATTAGGTGCATCAACCTGATCAAACCATTGCTTTCTTGAGGTTAATCTCACTTTTCCTCCCACCAGATTTACTCCTGCCATTGACGGATGAACTAAATAATAATTTTCAGTAAGATAATCGGTATAAATTGGTAATCCCTCTTGGCTATTTACGTTAAGAAGGATTGACAAAAAAAATAAAGTGATTAATCTTTTCAAAATAATAAACTAAATTTAAAGACAACAGAATGTACATTCAATTGAATTTTTTTTAAAGATAATCATTATCTGGAATTAAAATAATTGGTTAATAAATAATTATTTAGCTACTACTTTAACTAATTCTTCTTCAGTTAAATAACCCAAATCATTAATTTTTTCCATCCAATCATCCAACTGTCCTCTCATATCTACAATTTGATTTAAATAATCGGTCTGATTAATAAGATTATTTAACTCAAAAGGGTCGTTCTTCAAATCATAAAATTCTTCTAAATTTTTGGGTACTTGAAACCAAAGTTTCTGTTCAGGCAATAGTCGATTTGATTCATTGAGTTTGTTTAGATGCTTCATCAGATTCATTTGAGTTCTATAACCAACAGGAAGTGCATGTGGTTTATTTATATTATAGTTTCTAATATATTTAAATCTTTTATTTTTTACTGCTCTAATTTTGTCTGGATGCTCGTCAAATCTATCACTAGCCGTAAATAAATATTCTCTTTTATTTTTGGATTTTTTTGATCCTAGAAATGCAAGTCCTTGAAAAATTTTAGGTATTTCTAAACCAGCAATCGACAATACTGTTGGAGCAAAATCAATAAAATTAAGCATATCACTATTTCTTTTTTGATCAGGTTTAATCTCTAAAGGAAACTTTACTATCATGGGAACCTTTGAACCTGTTTCATAGATTGCTCTTTTATGTCTAGGGAAAGGGCCACCGTGATCACTGTAAAAAAAGATATAGGTATTATCGTATAAACCCTGCTCTTTAAGCTTATTAATTATTAATCCCATTTGCCTATCCATTTCTACTAAATTTGAATAATTTACAGCCAATGCATGTTTAGAAATTGAATCATTAGGAAATATCGGAGGGACTTTCAAATCATTAGGATTTACCTTTAGAGGATGTTTGTCTCTTTTCCAAATTTCTGATTCATGAGTTACATGAAAATTAAAAACAGAAAAAAATGGTTGATTCCCCTCTCTATTTTCCCAATTAGCTTTTTTACTAGATTCATCCCATGCCTCATCTCTCAATTTAAAATTATAATCTTCCTTTCCATTATTTGAGCAGTAATATCCATTTTCTCTTAAAATTTGAGTGAAGGGTTTAATTCTTTCAGCTAATTTAGAAGAATAATAGGGTACAATTAACGCCTCTTTTTCGCTTCTTTGAGTCGCATTATCTTTGTAAGCTCTCATATTTCCGGTTCCTATAGAGTTTGGGTACATTCCAGTGATAATACCACTTCTTGCGGGTGCACAAACTGGGTATGGTGAATTCATGTCGTCATAAACAGTTCCATTTTCTAAAAGCTGACTAATATTTGGAAGTTTCACAGCTTGATCTCCATAAAATGGAAAAAAATAGGATGATTGATCTTCTGCAACTAACCAAACTATGTTTGGAGGTGTTTGCTTATAATTAGTACAACTAAAAAAGCATAGAATTAAATAAATTGCAGGAATTATTTTAAATATGATTCTTTTCAAAATGTGTAATTTTATATTTTAAAATTAAAAATTATAATTTAAAGATTTAAAGAATTGTCAAAAATTAAAAAACTTCTCATTTTTTTTACAAAGTGGACCTTAATTTTTTTATTAACTGTAATTCTTTTAGTTATTGGTTATTTTGAGTATAAGGAAATTCCCATATATGATTATAAATTAGCTTACAAGTTTATAAAAGGAGAACAGAACTACACTCAATATGAAAATATTGCTCAAAAATTAGGGTATAAAAAAGAAGATAAATTATTGATTATTCATGCCGATGATCTAGGTTTATCCAATTCGGTCAATAAAGCCTCATTAGAAGCTCTTAAAAATGGCAGTGTTAACTCTGCAAGTGTTATGATGACTTGTGAAGAAATTTATGAGATTTCTGAATTTTCTAAACAAAATCCAGAAATTGATTTTGGTGTTCACCTTACAGTAACAAGTGAATGGAAACACTACAAATGGGATGGCGTATTAGATTCGTCAATAATTCCATCATTGATAAATAATCAGGGTTCACTCTACGAAAACATAAAACTTGTTACCCTTAATGCAGAAGTAAAACAACTTAAAAAAGAATTACAAGCTCAAATTGATTTAGCAAAATCTTTAGGTATTAATATTAGTCACATTGATAGTCACGAGGGTGCCCTTTTTTTTAAAAAAGAATTTTTTAAGGCTTATTTAGAATTAGCAGATGAAAATAATCTGGCAGTTTTTGTTCCTGATTTAGTAACAGTACAATTTGATGATAATTTTAATCAGCCAGAAAATTTAGTAATTATTGATGAGTTATACATGGCCGAAAACGGAATGAATCCCAATGATTTTGAAGATTTTTATGTTGATATACTAAATAATCTTAAACCTGGTTTAAATCAAATTCTTGTACATTTAGGTTATGATGATGAGGAAATGAAAAAAATCACAATCGATCATCCAAATTTCGGCTCAAAATGGCGGTTAGAAGATTTAAACGTCGTTACAAGTGAAAAATTTAAAAACACATTAATTGAAAATAACATCAAATTAGTTAACTGGAGGGAAATTCAAAATATTATATATCCTAGCTCACTTTAAATTTAAAAATTAATATTGAACATATGGATGTGAAAATTCCAAAATACAAGTAGGGATAATCAATAAAAGATAATTTTGAATACATTAAAAAAACCACTGTAAAACTAATAAGAGTTAGTACTATAAATAATCCAAAAAACAACCATTTTAAAATTTTTTTCATTTAATTTTTTAATTATTTATTAAGTTAATATTTTCTTTTTAATGAAAAAACATTGCTAAATTTAATTACATTAACATTTTGTTATTAATATAAAATTAAATGCTATGAAAAAACTCATTTTAATATTTGTTCTAATATTTTCCCTAAGTAACAATGCACAGGAAAATTATATTCCAACTAAAGAAAATTTAGAAGCTAGGAAATGGTTTGAAGAGGCAAGATTTGGGCTGTTTGTTCATTGGGGGGTTTATAGTATTTTAGGTGACGGGGAATGGGTAATGCACAAACAAAATATTTCGATAAACGAATATGAAAAACTTCCTGGGTTTTTTAATCCCACTGGATTTGATGCAGAACAGTGGGTGTTAATGGCAAAAGATGCTGGAATGAAATACATTACCATTACCAGCAGACACCATGATGGATTTTCAATGTTTGATTCCAATGCATCTGACTACAACATTGTAGATAGCACACCTTATGGAAAAGATCCCTTAAAGATGCTTGCTGATGCCTGTAAAAAACATGATATGAAATTATTTTTTTATTACTCTCAATTGGACTGGAACAGGGATGATTACTTCCCCAGAGGAAGAACTGGGAATGGGATTGAAGGAAGAGGTGAAGGTGATTGGAACGATTACATAAGTTTTATGAAAGCACAGCTTACAGAATTACTCACTAATTATGGAGAAATTGGCGGAATATGGTTTGATGGAGAATGGGATCAAATGGCTTGGAACGGTAAAAGATTTGGAGAGAAAATGCAAGATTTTAAACTGGATGAAGTTTATGCCTTAATCCATAAACTTCAACCTCAAGCTCTAATTGGCAGTAATCATCATTTGGCCCCTAACCCTGGTGAAGATTTTCAAATGTTTGAAAAAGATCTGCCTGGAAAGTCAACAAAAGATTTTGCAACTTCTGCTGATGATATTGGTGATTTACCTTTTGAAGTTTGCGAAACTATTAATGGATCATGGGGATTTAATCTAAAAGACAGAAAACACAAATCACAAAAAGAATTAGTTCAATATTTGGTTAAAGCAGCAGGTTACGGAAGTAACCTACTTTTAAATGTTGGACCTATGCCCAATGGTAAAATACAAGAAGAACATATCGAATCTCTTAAAAAAATCGGAGCATGGATAAGAGAAAATGGTCAAACTATTTATAAAACAAAGAGAGGACCAATTGACCCAACAGACGAAATAGCTTCCACTCAAAACGGAAACACAGTTTACATACACGCACTAGATAGTGAAAAATTAAATTATTTTATTGACGGATTTGATGTTAATTTTAAAAAGCTTACTTATTTAAATTCCAAACAAAAAGTTTCTTATAAGAAAACCAAAAAGGGCTTATCAATTTTCTTAAATGAAAATGAAATCAACCCTGTTGATACCATATTAAAAATGGAATTATAATGCGTTATTTATTTTTTGTAATTTTTTTATTTTTTTCATGTTCCCCTTTGAAAAAGTATGAATTAACTGGAAAAAAATGGGAAGATGAAATTAAAAAACTTGAGGTCTTAGATAAAAAAGAAACATACAGTAACCAAGCTGTATTATTCATTGGCAGTTCAAGCATAAGATTATGGAAATCCATTGAAGAAGATTTAGATACTTACGAACCTATCAAAAGAGGGTATGGAGGGGCGCATTATTATGATATAATACACTTTACTAATAGACTTGTTTCCCCACATAAAGTAAAGGCAATAGCTATTTTCGTAGCCAATGATATAACAGGAAAAGAAAATGGGATTAATAATCAAACTGTTAACCGAGATTTATCACCAAAAGAAGTACTGAGATTGGTAAAATTTGTTACTAAAGAAATTAGAAAAAGTCATGAAAAAGTCCCTATTTTTTTTATAGAAACTACTCCGACTTCAAAAAGATGGAAGGTCTGGGATAAAATATCTAAAGCAAATGATTTAATCGAAAATTATACTTCTAAATCTGAAAACCTCTATTATATAAATACCCGATCTTTTTACATTGGTTCTGATGGGATGCCTAACGATAGTCTTTTTGTGAAAGATAAACTACACCTAAACAGAGAAGGTTATAAACTTTGGGGTAAAATTATAAAGGAAAATTTTGATAAAAATTTAAGTCTCTAAAAAATGATTTTTTGAGGGCTCCAAGTTTCTGAGTTCCCCTTGATTCCATTATTAGAATCAACAATTTCAAGATAAATAGGGTTTACTTTAAATAATAAGGCATTTTCTTTAGAATCATAATAAGGCGTCCAATCATGTTTCCAAAATTTATTTTTTTCATTGAGATTCTTAATTATTGAAACTCTTCCTTTAATTGTAACATAACCATTGGAACTTTGAAAAGTTAAAACAACTCTAGGGTCTTTATTTATTTCAAATACTTTTCTGCTTTTGGGATTAGTTACTAAAAAAACAATAAAATTATTGTTAGGAATATAAGGATCCATTATTCTAGATGAGGGAGCCCCATCGTCGCTGATAGTTGTTAAAACACATGATTTAGACTCGTTTAAAATGATTAGTGCTTTTTCTTTTAAAAATGATTCAGAAAATTCTTGACAGTAAGCTAAATTCAAAAAAGTAGAAGTAAAAAAGAATACCAAAAGTTTAATTGACGTCATACTCATAATTAATATATTCTTTCTAAAAGTAGAAAAAGTAATAGATGAAATTGTCAAAAAAGTATAATTTTTAAGGTTTATATTAGAATACTTGTTAACAAGTTTCGATTTTCTTTAAATTTTCATCTCTGTTTTTCCTCTGAAAAATTTTTAAACTTAATAAAAGGATTTAAATAAATACCAATAAACTTTAAAATATTGATAATGAGCACTTTACAGTGATATAAATATTTTAACTTTTTTATAAATTAAATTTTTTAAGCGTAAATAATAAGTCTTAAAAATATTATTAAAAAAAAGTAATTAACAAATATTAATCCTCAGAGATAAACATTCATTTACAGATAAGAATTTTTTTTTATAGATTAGTGTAAATTAATGTTTAACTAAAAAATTTAACAATGGGATACAAACACACAAACAGTAAAGGAAAAAGTTATTTTTTACATTCTAAGGATGTAGAATTAAAAGGAGGTAGAAACCAAACTATCTATTACTTTGCAAAAGACGAAAGACCAGAAGCATGTGATTTACCAGCTGGGAAGCAGGTAGTTGAAAGTCCAAAAACTGGACTTCCATTTGTAAAAGGAAAATAGTCACAAAATCATTAACTAATCAAAAAAAACCCTCAAAGTTGAGGGTTTTTTTATTGTCATTAATTTTTCAATGTTAGATTAAAACTTAGACATCAATAATTTTAGTCGATATTGGCCCATTAAATCTCTAGATGCTAATCCATTTTTAATCATCATTCTATCTTCAAAAGTTAAATTTTCCCAAAAGCCTCTAGTCTCTTCTTCACTTTGTTCTCTTCCAGCTATATCGATAGTTGAATGAGTTGGTGTGCCGTCCGTTGAGGATATTGTTGTGACATTGGATGAAACTACTCGATTAAATTCCCACCATCTCTTGGACCCATTTAAAATATTTTTTTCATGTAGCTTTTTGAAAAACTTCATTTCATAATCTTCATAATCTTCATTTAAAGATTTGAATACATTCATAGTAATTTCCATTCCTTTTTCTAAATCGCCACCTTGCCAATAGGTGTTATCTAATCTTTCTAACTCATAAAAATTTCTTTTACCTGTTGGTAAATTCCATTTTCTTTCAAATTTAGATTTTGAAAGTTTGCCTTTATATACTTTCTTGGCATAATCTTTCCAGTTTAAATTACTTGTTTTTGATTTTTGTAATGAATCTTTATAAAAATTCATTATTAAAAAATCTGGTTTTCCTTTTTTTTCTTCATCGCTATTGTAAACAAATTCCCATATCATCCATCCTTGTGAATAACCATCAATAATCGCTTGATCATGAATTGAAGACCAAAATTCTTCCAGTTCTAGATAACCCTGTCTATTTTCGTCTGAGACCCTTACAGATGAATGAGAAATTAACTGTGAAAAAGAAATTGTTAATGATAAAGTCAAAACAATTGACATTAAAAGTTTTTTCATTTTTTAATTTTTTAAATTGATTTATATCGAATATAATAAATATCAAGACACATTCTGAATAGAATGTTAATTTTTTTAATCACAATATTATAGCATGTAAAACGTAAATAGGGTTGAATTAGATATAGTCTTATAAGAAAAAAACTCGCTAACAACTTTAAATAAAAAGTTAAAAAAGGAATGAAGTCTAGGTTCAAACGGATGAATTTTTTAAAGTTTTTTCTCATCATTTTTATCTTAAATTTATAATGTTATAAATTTTAAATTATTATGAAAATAATCCCAATTATTCTAGTTCTTTTTCTCAATTCATTTTATTTGTGTTCGCAAGATTTGAATGAAAAAAAATATATATATATTTTTTTTC
>Ga0228650_1000664_pt1 | contig 13001 bp, 8 predicted proteins | sample 62DmetaG_FD_183171 | JGI IMG/M metagenome (GOLD analysis project Ga0228650, IMG submission 183171) | Seawater microbial communities from Monterey Bay, California, United States - 62D | ecosystem: Environmental > Aquatic > Marine > Coastal | place: USA: California | collected 2016-10-28
CGTCTACTCGACACGCTTACGATCGCTGACTCTGTCTACACTGCAGTGCAGCAAAGCGTGGCTACCACTGCGATGGACGATGTGGTCCTTGCTGACGGTGAGACCGCGGCCTTTCGTATCGAAGTAGTTGCGGGTGATGGAGTGGCTTCCCTGGGCGTCAAACTCGACAACATTGCAGTCATGACTTCGACCGAGTTTGCGGCACCTGTGGCCGATACGGTTGCGATTGGTTGGCACAGTTTTGACGGCGACACTGCGACTGAAACGGCCAGCGAAGCATCGGTAGGCGTAAGCGGTACGATTGTCGGTGGCGTGGAAGAAATTATCGGTAGTAATCTGGACAACCAGACCTACGGTGATGGTGTCAGCTTCACTGCGGTTACGGATTCTACAGGTATCACCGCGAATACGTTCAACAACGACAATAAGCGCGTCGTCATCACGGTGACCAATGGCACGGGCAGTGACCTGTCGATTGATACGATCGCTCTGGATGCACAATTGATCTTCGGTAGCGGGAGCGTAACGGTTTCACACCTGAGCGGTTCGAGTGCACTGGCCGATGGCTTCACGAACCGTCTACTCGACACGCTTACGATCGCTGACTCTGTCTACACTGCAGTGCAGCAAAGCGTGGCTACCACTGCGATGGACGATGTGGTCCTTGCTGACGGTGAGACCGCGGCCTTTCGTATCGAAGTAGTTGCGGGTGATGGAGTGGCTTCCCTGGGCGTCAAACTCGACAACATTGCAGTCATGACTTCGACCGAGCTTGAAGAGCCTCCATTTGATGATAATGCAGTGGTCTTGGCTGCATGGACGAACTTCACCATAGGTAAGGAGACTCGCAACGACGCAGATGGAAACCAAATTGTAAACGGTAATGGTGTTCCAATACAGTACTCCAAGCTGATTGACGAGGCCCCTGATTATACGACCAGTGGAGTCACTGCTAGCTTGGGGCAGAGCGTGCAAGCTTCGCAAGATACAGTTGGGGGTGGCTCTGAGGGTACGGCCTCGAGTGGAGATTTTAGCTATGGTAGCGCTTATGCGATTTCTGCGGTTAATTTAGATTCTGCTAACCCAACCGCAATAACGCTTACGACTTTCGGCGCCAACAACTGGTACGTTGATTTCTCAATTACCAACAATACAGGTTCGGATCTTCAGCTGTCAGGCATACACTTCGACGCACAAAGTTCATGGATGGCAGATCGTGTAGTGGATGATAATGATACGCCTGATGATACCAGTGACGATGTGGTGATAGCCGAAGGAACACCTCACACCGTAGAAGTCAGCCACTTTAATGATGTGAGTGATCTTACGGATACAATTAATAATCGAAAGATAGGAACTGCCACAACATCTGTAGACTTTTTGCAGCGTGGAATAGGAATAGATCTATCTGTTCTCACTGATACGCTCCTTGCAGACGGTGAATCTGCGGCCTTCCGCTTGAAGTTGGTCAATCCCAATGGTGTCAATGGTGGTTTGAGAATCGACAATCTGGCGATTACGGGTACACCTGCCGGTACGATCCGTACCCTCACCGTTGATACCTCAGCTGTGGAAGCAGGTGCGGGCAGTGTCGACCTCAATGGCAGCCGCAAGTATGTCGATGGTGAAACGGTCAGCATCACTGCGACTGCGGCGGAGGGTTATACCTTCACGGGTTGGTCGGGTGCGTCCGATTCGACGGATGCTACGATTTCGGTGACTTTGAGTGCGGATACCACGCTCACTCCGAACTTTGCAGCGGCACCAACTGAATTGCCAACACTCTCGATCTCGAGTGACGGTACCAATGTGACCCTGACTTGGGAGGGTATTGCGACGCTGAAGCGTGCAGACTCCCTTAGCGGTGGCTTCTCGGAGGTAACCGGCGCGGAAAGCCCTCATACAGAGACAGTTAGTGGAGAGAAGTTCTATCGACTTGAGCAATAATGATCCGTTAACGGATTAACCGATCAAATGGCCTATTTGCGGAATGCAAATAGGCCATTTTTTTTGCTCCTAAACAGTGACTGTTAAATAGCGCTACCACTGGCTCTTGTTGATTCTAGGCTCGCTTGCTGCCGGTGGCTCAGCTGATAGGAGTGGCACCGATGCGCTGACTGTACCTGTTTGCTTGCGTCTCGACGCAAGGATACAAGCTGAATCACTCTTTGTTCATACGCGAGGGTGGAGAGGGTCCAGCCTGGACTTGGGTCGATTCTGGCAGGGCCTGAGCGCCTGTAAGGGCAGTGATCTTTATGCACTACAGATCGCCTCGTTTCAGAGGTGCGCGTTGCCTTCCGAGATCAAAATGATGCGCCTCGCTGGGAGCGGGAGGGCTAGGGCTTGGCAGCATTCAGGGGTTCAGTCTCTCTGCCGTTACGGTATTGCGCAAGGTACCGATCCCAGTAATTTCGACGCTAACGGCATCACCCGGCTTCAGGAAGCGTGGCGGTTGCTGTGCCATTCCGATGCCAGGCGGCGTTCCGGTGAGAATCACGGTGCCGGGTAGGAGGGTCGTGCTGCCGCTGAGAAAGGCGATAATCTCGGCGACTGAGAACAGCATGTCACCGGTCCACGATTCTTGGCGAACGGCGCCATTTAATAGCCCGCGAATCGGTAGTATTTGCGGGTTTGGAATAGCGTCCGCCGTGACCAATACCGGGCCGAGTGGACAGAAGCTGTCAAAGCTCTTACATTTCACCCATTGCCCGCCACTCTCGAGCGGTTGCCAATCTCGTGCGCTGACATCGTTGCTGCAGGTATACCCCAGTACGAAATCCAATGCGTCTTCGGCGGCGACATTCTTGCAGCGCTTACCAATGACCACCGCGAGTTCAGCCTCGTAGTCGACCTGATCGCTGTGCAGGTGGCGCGGTAGGACGATGGGCCCATCCGGGTGTTGGATTGCGGCCGGATTCTTCATGAAAACAACGGGATGCTCGGGGCGAGCGAGCCCCATTTCATCGGCGTGTGCCTTGTAGTTGAGGCCAATGCAGAAAATGGCAGGCGGCTCGAGCGGAGCTAAGCGCTGCACGGGGTGGAGTTTGTCATCGGTCACCTTGAAAGCGCCGAACAAGTCACCCTCGATGCGATACACGTCGTTGCCAGATTCAACCGCGGTGTGGATCTGACCCGATTTATCAACAATCCGTGTGATTTGCATGCAAGTCACTGTTGATAAGATTCAAACGACTTCAAATTTTTTCTTGCCCTGGATGGGCAGCATTTCTTTAGTCCTCGCTTCCTCAATGAGGGGGCTTAGCTCAGTTGGTTAGAGCGCTACCTTGACATGGTAGAGGTCGTGGGTTCGACTCCCGCAGCTCCCACCATTGCTTCCATCCGTGGAATGGAGCTCCTGCAGTGTGATCTGGGGTGCTGAGGAATCGACAGAGGATCGCAGGTGTAAGCAATTTGCTATAGATAATAGTCGCCTGAAACGCCGCTTGCTTTTTCAAAACGCCCTGCCATACACAGCATCGTCCAATGCACTGTTCATTTTCAGAGCGTGAGTAGGTGGTCGTATTGAGTCATTTTTGTATTCAGTGAAAGATCGAGTTCAACTCAGAACACTCAGGGCTTCGAAGCAGCGTCAAACGGACAGAGTTAACGAAATAGAATGAATACAAAAATGTATGTAGGAAATCTCTCCTTCGATGCCTCTTTTGAGGATATCAAGGGCTTGTTTGAAGCGCACGGAGGAGTTGAAGATGTTTTCATCGTAAAGGATCGTGAGTCGGGCCGTCCGCGTGGCTTCGCCTTCGTGACGATGGAAACGAAAGAAGGAATGGACACTGCGATCGAAGCGCTCAATGGAGAAGAGTTTATGGGTCGTCCACTGGTGATTAACGAAGCACGCCCACGCGAAGAGCGCAGTGGCGGCGGCGGTGGTTACGGCGGCGGCGGTGGTCGCGGCTTCGGCGGCGGTGGTCGCGGCTTCGGCGGCGATCGTCGTGGTGGCGGTGGCGGTGGTGGTGGCCGCGGAGGTCGTGGTGATCGTCGTGGTGGCGGCCGTGACTTCGGTGGCGGCGAGTACTAAGCTGTAAACAGCCAAATCAATTGACTTGGGGCTCATTCGTGAGCCCCTTTTTTTTGCGCGGATCAACGCTGCAGTGCCAAGTGTAGCAGCGCTTTGAGGCGAGTGCTGTCGGTTGCCGATGTTTTGGCAATGAAGCCTCGTGCATGTGTGAAGTGGACATCGGCCTCCTCCTGAAGCTGCGTGAAGTCCAGCTCTGCGGAATCGTTGAAACGGCGTAAGCCGTAGCCTGAGCCACGCCGATCGGGGTAGACGATGGCTAGCACTGAATCGGAGAGTTCCTTTTGTTGGATGTAGCGGCCCAGCCCTGCCGACGGTTCTTCGGGGAGCGGATCCGTGCGCGGCAGAAACAGCGCCTGTTGCCCCTCCAACTCCCAGAGCTCGGCATGCTCGGCGATAAAGTCCATACGTGCCCGCAGGCCGCTGATGTACGCGACCAAATCTTCGCCAATCATACGCATCACCTCCCAAATCGGCTCTCCGGGGCGATGGGTCGATTGATTCGCAAAGCGGCGCAGTACGGTGACATCGATGGGTGAGTTCAGCTTTGCCAAAATCTCGCGCTCAGCACCCAGCCATGCTGCGGTGTCGATCGGGCCACGACAGTCGAGCCATTCGGAGGTTTCCAGCCAGTCGCAAAATTGGCGGGCATCCTCGTATAGGCCCAAGTGCTGCAGTACCAGCGACAGTGCGCACGTGGGCACTTGATCCCGTGGCAGTTGGTGGTGGTCGAAGTTGTGTAATGCCGGGCTGTGTTGGTGGCCAATATCGACCACCGCGATCACGGCATCGTCGAGATCAGTGAGGCTGGGTTCGCGGCGATGGATGGCCACATCCGCCTGAGTGAGAAGGACGCAGCAGGCGAGGAAATCGTCTTTATGGGCGCCGCCGGGGTGGGTAACGATTGCGTTAAGCATGAGTTAAGGGATTGGCGTGATTGAGGCGGCTCGGCGAGTCTCTTTTTAGTGCGTAAAAAAGCCCCGCTCGTTTGAGCGGGGCTTTGAAAGGGATCAACCCCAGGCAGTTTGCAGTGGTCGAAGTGAGCGCGGCGCTTATTTGCGCTTCGCGGCTTCGCGTTCCTGCGCTTCCTTGATGACGTCGTCCGCGACGTTTTTCGGGCAGGCCGCATAGTGCGAGAACTCCATGGAGAACTGTCCACGACCGGAGGTCATCGTGCGCAGCGAGCCAATGTAGCCAAACATCTCCGACAGCGGTGCATCGGCCTTGATGCGGATGCCAGTGTTGGTCGGCTCTTGTGACTTGATCATACCACGGCGGCGATTGAGGTCGCCGATAACGTCCCCCATATTCTCCTCACCACAGAAGACGTCGAGCTTCATGATTGGCTCGAGGATGTCAGGCTTGCCCTTCGGCATCGTTTGGCGATACGCGGCTTTGGCGGCGATTTCGTAAGCGACCGCCGAAGAGTCCACTGCGTGGAAGGCACCGTCTGTCAGTGTAACCTTAACACTCACTGCTGGGTAGCCCGCCAGCGGGCCCTTTTCCATGGAGAACCTGAAGCCTTTTTCCACGGCAGGCCAGAATTCACGCGGCACATTACCACCCACAACCTTGGATTCGAATTCGAAGTTCTTCGCTTCTTCCTCTTCGCCGGCAATGATCGGCTCGATGGTGTAGTCAATCTTAGCAAACTGACCCGAACCACCGGACTGTTTCTTGTGCGTGTAGCTGTCTTCGACCGGAACCGTGATAGTCTCGCGGTAGGCAACTTGCGGTTTGCCGATTTCAGCCTCCACGCCGTAAGTGCGCTTCAGGATGTCGACCTTAATATCGAGGTGCAATTCGCCCATGCCCTTGAGGATCGTTTCGCCGGAGTCTTCATCGGTTTCCACACGGAAGGAGGGGTCTTCAGCGACCATCTTACCGATCGCCACGCCGAGTTTCTCGGCCTGACCTTTATCCTTCGGCTTGACCGCGATCGAAATAACCGGATCCGGGAACACCATGGGCTCCAGCGTCGCTGGGTTGTTCGGATCACACAAGGTATGACCGGTCTGCGTGTTCTTCATGCCGAGCAGGGCCACGATGTCACCCGCCTGTGCGGACTCGACTTCTTCGCGGTCGTCCGCGTGCATTTCGACGATACGGCCGACACGCTCGGTCTTGCCGGTGAACGAGTTGAGCACAGACATGCCTTTGGTGAGCTTACCGGAGTAAATGCGCGTGAAGGTCAAAGCACCGTACTTGTCGTCCATAATTTTGAACGCGAGAGCGCGCAGCGGGCGATTTGGGTCCACGATGGCCTTTTCGCCGGTCTCGTTACCCTCAGCATCGACTTCGGGTTGTGGGTTTACCTCGGTCGGGCTGGGCAGGTAATCCACGACACCATTCAGAACGTTCTGAACGCCCTTATTTTTGAAGGAAGATCCACAATATGTGGGGAAGAAGTCGAGGTTGATGGTGCCCTTACGGATGCACTGCTTAAGCGTTGCTTCGTCTGGCTCGTTGCCTTCTAGGTAAGCTTCCATGGCCGCGTCATCTTGCTCAATCGCAGTTTCAATCAGCGCGGAGCGGTATTCTTCGACTTTATCCACCATGTCTGCAGGCACATCCTGCAGTTCGTAGTTCATTGGATCACCGGAATCATCCCAGACCCATGCCTTGCGGGTGATCAGATCGACGACACCCTTGAGGTCGCTCTCAGTGCCGATCGGCAGCACCATAACAAGCGGCACCGCACCCAATACGTTTTTAACTTGGTCGACGACTTTGTAGAAATCCGCTCCGATTCGGTCGAGCTTGTTGACGTAAATCAAGCGTGCGACCTTGGATTCATTCGCATAGCGCCAGTTCGTTTCGGATTGAGGCTCCACGCCACCCGAACCACAGAAGACACCGATGCCGCCATCCAGCACTTTGAGCGAACGATACACTTCAACCGTGAAGTCAACGTGACCCGGAGTGTCGATGATGTTGAAGCGATGGTCATCCCAGAAGCAGGTCGTGGCAGCGGACTGGATGGTGATCCCACGCTCTTGCTCCTGCTCCATGAAGTCGGTAGTCGCCGCACCGTCGTGTACTTCGCCCAGCTTGTGAATTTTGCCCGTGAGCTTTAGAATGCGCTCAGTGGTCGTCGTTTTGCCGGCGTCAACGTGAGCAAAGATGCCGATGTTTCTGTATTTGGATAGGTCGCTCATGGTGGTATGGTTGTTATTAAAAGAGTTGGTTTCTGCTTCGTGTGGAGGGATTTGGAATTCTGTATTGAGCCTACAGCTCCCCAAAAAAGAGGCGGAGATTAGGGCTCGTGACGAATTCTGCAAGACCGGAAACTAGAGTATTTTGACTTTGATTTCATACTTGGCAGCGGCCGATTCGCGGTCGTTTCGCTCCAATGAGGGGGCAGGCGATTGCTTGGGATTCAGATACTTCCCAAATTTCGAGTGCATCTGGCTTATTTGCACACGAATTCAGGGAGTAGTCCGCGCTTGAGCTCTGCCTCATCTACAGGCAGGGTCACGCTATGATCATGTCGACTCCAGCGCATCGCGCTCGTATCGCAGTAGCGGGTGCCAGTGGTTTTGTCGGGACGCATCTGCGCCAGCACCTTTCCGATCAGTTTGATTTCCGTGCGCTGACACGCAGCACCAGTGTGATCGAGGCGCAGTCGTGTGGAGCGGGTACCGAATGGCGCCTGTGTGATTTGTACTCGCTACCAAAGTTGACCGAAGCGATGCAGGGTTGTGATTTCGGGATCTATCTGGTGCACTCGATGGCACCGTCGAGTCGTCTGATTCAAGCCAGTTTTGAGGATACGGATCTCCTGCTCGCCGATAATTTCATCCGTGCGGCGGAAGCTGCGGGGGTAAAACACGTTATCTATCTAAGTGGGCTCTTGCCGGAAACGAAGGAGGACCTATCCCCGCATTTGCGCAGTCGGCGCGAAGTCGAAGAAGTCCTGCGCAGCCGCAAGGTGAAGGTTACCGTGTTGCGCGCGGGATTGATCTGTGGCCCGGGCGGTTCGTCATTTACGATGTTAATCAATCTGGTACGGCGTTTGCCGATTATGTTTTTCCCCAAGTGGGCGCATTCGATGACGCAATCCATTGACATTCAAAATGTCTGCGAGGCCTTTGCCTGTTGTTTGCAGGATGATTCGCTCGCCGGTGGAATTTACGATCTGGGTGGGCATCAGCCGATGACCTACCGTCAGCTGATTCTGCGTACGGCTAGAGTACTGGAGCGTCCGGTACGCATCGTCAATTTCCCCTGGAACTGGTTCCGACTCTCCAAACACTGGGTGGCGCTTTTTGGAGGGGTGCCTGCGGCGCTGGTTGGACCCTTGCAGGAGAGTTTGCGTCATGATTTACAAGCGCGCCCGAATCCATTGCTGGATCGACTCCAGGATTCACTGATTGGGTTTGAGGCATCGATTCGTCGCTCCGTCAGCCCAGAGGGCATCCCCAAGGCCAATCCGCGCAGCGAGACGCAATCGAGTGACACTCGGCAGATTCGCAAATTGCGTCGCGTACGTTCCGTGCAACGCATGCCGCTCGTTACTGAGTTGGATGCACGTGGCGTGGCTGCCGAATACGCCAGTTGGTTGACCAAGACCTTCCGTGGTCTGCTGAGCGTCGAACAAAGCACTACAGGCGTGATTACTTTCATTGGATTTCAGCGCTGGAAGCTCTTGGAGCTCACGCCAACCCCATATACCTTGAACAATAAGCGGCGTTGCGCTTTTTATGTGACCGGTGGTGCCCTGTCGCGCCGGGTCGATCCGCCGGGTCGGTTGGAATTTAGATTATTTCCGGAGAATGCCTGTCTGATTGCTTCGATCCATGGCTACGCGCCACGCTTGCCGTGGTGGATCTATGCCACGACACAGGCGCGTGTACACCTAGCGGTCATGCATGCCTTCGGGCGCCATCTGAAGCGCTTGCACGCCGGATGAGTGGATTCTTTTGGTTTGCGCCACGGCGACCAAAGCGTTGTCTTGCTCGCTTTCCAAAGCTTCTGACTCATGAGTTCAACGATCCAAATATATGATACCACCCTGCGTGATGGCACACAGGGGGAGGGTGTTTCGTTTACTGTTGCCGCGAAACTACGCGTGGCTGAAAAACTCGATCAATTCGGAGTCGATTACATTGAGGGCGGCTGGCCGGGCTCGAATCCTCGCGATATGGCCTTTTTTGAAGCGGCAGCCAAGTTGAACTTACAGCACGCCAAAATCGCTGCCTTTGGGTCGACTTGTCGCGCCAAGGTAGCTGCGGCTGAGGATCCGCAACTGCAACTACTGCTGGATGCCAACACGCCTGTGGTCACTATCTTTGGTAAAACATGGTTGCTGCACGTGACTGAGATCTTGCGTACGACCGCCGAAGAAAATCTGCGGATGATTGAGGATTCAGTTCGTTTCCTCACCGATAGCGGGCGTCAAGTGATTTATGATGCCGAGCACTTCTTTGACGGTTATCGGGACAACCCAGAGTATGCCTTGCAGACCTTGCAGGCGGCCCAACGCGGTGGCGCGATTAATTTAACCCTGTGCGACACCAATGGCGGTCAGCTGGTTTCTGAGCTCCAATCGATCGTCGCCAAGGTCGTTGCACATGTTCCGGACACTCCGATCGGCGTGCATTGTCACAATGATTCAGGGCTCGGCGTCGCGGTTTCGCTGGCGGGTGTTGAGGCGGGGGCATCACTCATCCAGGGCACCATGAATGGTGTTGGTGAGCGCAATGGAAATGCGAACCTCACGACGCTGATTCCAAATCTGTCCTTGAAAATGGACCGCACGATGGCCTGTAGCGGGAATTTATCAAAATTGCGCGACCTGGCCCTCTTCGTTGATGAGATGGCCAACCGTGCTTCGGATAGCAAGGCACCCTTTGTCGGATCCAGTGCATTCGCGCACAAAGGCGGTGTCCACGCAGATGCAGCAGCTAAGGTAAAGCATAGCTACGAACACATTGAACCGGAGCTTGTCGGAAATCGCACGCGCGTGCTGGTCTCTGATATGTCTGGACGCAGCAGTGTAATGATGAAGGCCAAGGAAATTGGCGTGGAGCTCGACGCGCGGGCACCGGAACTAAAAGAGTTTTTAGGGCAGTTAAAGGAGCTTGAGTATAAAGGCTACGAGTATGAGGCGGCCGATGCCTCGTTTCAATTGCTGCTCGCACGCTTCCTTAAGGGCAAGCAGCCCGATTTTGATTTGGTTGGCTACCGCGTGATGGTGAGCCATCAAACGGCCCTCGAACGCGTCGTCTCGGAGGCCACTGTACAGGTTCGCATTAATGGTGAAATACATCACACGGTTGCGGAAGCGACCGGTCCGGTGGGCGCGCTCGACCATGCCTTACGCAAGGCAATCGCCCCGGTATTCCCCGAGATCATGCAAGTCGAGTTGGTCGACTATAAGGTGCGCATTTTGGAAAGTCAGCACGGCGCGGATGCGATCATTCGAGTTCAGATTGAGAGCAAAGATACCCGAACCGGTGAAACTTGGGGGACCGTGGGCGCCAGTGATAACATTATCGAAGCCACATGGGAGGCCTTGGTCGATTCAGTGGAGTATAAGATCCAAATGGGCACTGCTAGCGCTGAGGCCTGAGCTCCCTGCTGTAAAACCAATCACTTAAGCAGCTCCATAGCCGCGCGGAGCTTCCATTTGATCCAAGTAGCTGGCAATGTGATCGGCGAGTTGGGTGACACACTCGATATCTGTTGCGCGGAAAGGGGGGCGATCTTGCATCGAGGTGAAATTAATCGTGCCCCAAACCACACCGTCGTGAAAAATAGGCGCACTGATGTAGGCCTCGAGCGGCATGCGGATGTAGAGCGGATGCTTTTTTAAGCCGCGGACTCCATCGATTTCAGTCAGTGTCACCACTTGTCCGGTCTGGACGACCTCGCGGCAGTAGGTTTGCCCAATTGGAAAAACTGCTCCTTCTTTCAAAACACCCGCCGCAGAATTGATGGCAATGATTTGATAACTACCATTGTACACACGACTGACGATGCCGAGCGGTAATCCGAGCTGCTGAACGCCAATCCTAAGGAGCTTGTGGCAATAGTCGGTGAGGGGTTTTGAGAGCATTGCTGGCCGTGGCTAAGTGTTATGCTTAATATAAACTCAGCGCCGCGGAGAGCGAACTCTAAAGGTCGATTTACAAATTACTAGCAGCTCACTCCGCTCGCTCGGAAGGCCGCGCACAATGTTTCTGCGGGCAGCCGCAGCTGCGAGTTTTTGTTTTCGGGCGAAAGTGTTTAATCAGCCACACGATGGCGGCACCGAGCAGCACCGCTACGAGCACCGCATCGATCGTGGGCAGTGTGTGTGCGAACTGATGTACCGTGTTTAAATGCATACCTTAAGTTTAGCCCAAGAAAGCGTTTAGCCAAGCCACATGCCGAGTTGGTAAACCAGTACCGCAGCGATCCATGCCACGGTTGTGAGGGTACAAAAGCTGGCGATCGCCCATCCCCAATGAAGCTCCTTGGCAATCACTGCAAGGGTGGCACCGCATTGCATGCACAACGCAAAAAAGACCATAATGGATAGTGCCACGGGAAGATTGAACACCGGGGTTCCGGCGCGCGGGCCGTCCTCCCAGTGTGCGTTTGTTAGCGTGGTGCGTAAGTCATCCGAGCTTTCGTCCACATCGCCGCCGAGCGAGTAAGTGATGCCGAGCGTCGAGACAATGATTTCACGTGCCGGAAAACTGGCGAGTACCCCAATGGTAATTTTCCAATCGTATCCAGCGGGTGCGAAGATGGGCTGTACCCATTTACCGAAGCGGCCCATGTAGCTTTGCTCCAGATAGGCGGCATCCACGGCTTGCGTGAGTTGGGCTTCGCTGTTTGCGACGGATTCGATCGATGCTGCCTCGGCGCGGATAGCGTCTTCGATCGCAGCAGGGCGTGGAAAATACAGCAGCGCCCAAATCAGTAGCGTCATGGCAAAGATAACTGTACCCGCGCGGATGACGAACTCCTTGCCACTTTCATACATGCGCAGCGTAGTGTGTTTGATGTGCGGCACGCGGTAATGCGGCAGCTCCATAACGAAGGCTTCGGCTTGCTTACCTTGGTTGAGACCCTTGTTGAGTGCCCAGGCAAAGGGGGCCGCGACCAATGCGCCGACGAAATGCATCGCGAAGAGCGTGATACCGGCAATGGTCGGGCCATACTCAGGCTCGACGAAAGCACCGATCAAGAGCAAGTAGACGGGCAGTCGCGCGGAGCAGCTCATCAGTGGCGCGATTAGGATGGTAATCGTGCGCGCTTTGCGGTCACTGATCGTCCGCGTTGCCATGATCCCGGGAATCGCACAGGCGAAACTGGAGAGTAAGGGGACGAAACTTTTGCCATTGAGGCCGCACCAGCTAAAGAGCTTATCCATCAGAAAGGCCGCGCGTGCCATATAGCCGGATTCTTCGAGTAGGGAGATGAAGAAAAAGAGGACTAAGATTTGCGGTAGGAATACCAAGAAGGCGCCCACGCCGCCGACGATGCCATCGACGACCAAACTTTGCAGCATTGGTGTCTGCACCAACAAGCCCCCGGCAAAATCACCGACAAGGCCGACGCCCGATTCGATCCAATCCATAAGGGGCCCCGCCCAGCTGTAGACCGACTGAAAGACCACGTACATCATGGCAACGAAGATCGCGAGCCCCCACACTTTGTGTAGGAGCAACTGGTCGATACTCTCAGATTTGCTGGTTTGCTTGAGCGCCGCTTGCCGCTCCAGGATGTCATTGAGGAGCGGGTTCAGAAAGCGAAAACGCAACAGCGACTCGGCAGCATCGGGCTGGTAGCCATCGCGGTACAATTGGTCGCGCGTCGCCTTAATGATCGGTTCGTAGGCGGCGGCTGGGCATGTGAGACGTTCACACACCGCACTTTTGGAGTCGAATAAGAGGCGTTGCAGTTCACCTTCGCACAAGGCCTGTCCGCGTTGCTCGACGAATTCGCGCCGCAGGCATTGCAAGGCTTTTTGCAC
>Ga0228650_1000672_pt1 | contig 12919 bp, 9 predicted proteins | sample 62DmetaG_FD_183171 | JGI IMG/M metagenome (GOLD analysis project Ga0228650, IMG submission 183171) | Seawater microbial communities from Monterey Bay, California, United States - 62D | ecosystem: Environmental > Aquatic > Marine > Coastal | place: USA: California | collected 2016-10-28
TGCTTCCCATCCATAGTGTTTATGCAGTAGTTCTGTGAGCGATGTTTTTCCAGCTCCTATATTTCCAGCTATGGCAATATGCATATGTAAAATTTAGCCACAATATAAGTATCTTTCCAAAAAAAAATACACCCTTGATCGCTATAATTTAAATTAAAACTTTTTACAATATATTGTGTCTAATATTATATGTTTAAAATTCTCTTATTCGTATCGATCTTAACTCCATTCTTTTCAAATGGACAGCTTGCAAAGGCGACGTATGCCATGAAAGTAAGTATGAATATGGATTTTACAAACAACCCTAACATCCCAAAAAATGTGGCTGAGCGTATCAAAAAACGCATGTCTGAACCTCAAAGTTTCAATCTGTTTTTTGACCAAACACAATCCTTATACAAAAAAGAGGAAAAGCTCGACAGTCCACAAGGTGGACGTGAGGGTGGTTTTATTCGCTTTGGCGGAGGTGATGGCAGTGTTACGCATACCGACCTTGCTGCGCGCAAGCAAACGAGCCAACAAGAATTATTTGGCAAGACATTTTTGGTGTCAAAAAACATGAAACAACGCGAATGGACTTTTACGGGAGAATCCAAGCAAATTGGGCAATATACTGCTTATGAAGCAACCTACGTATACAAGAAAGGACAAACAAGTTTCAAGATGTCCTTTGAAAATCGCAATAAAGAAGAAGAAAAAGAAAGGGAAGTGCTTGAAAAAGTACCTGTAACGGTCTCCGTTTGGTTTACTCCAGACATTCCTGTTTCTGCTGGGCCAGCAAGCTACTTTGGTTTACCAGGATTGGTGCTTATGGTGCAAGACGACAATAGGGTTTTGGTATGTACTGAGGTTCAGATGAATGTTCAAGATAAAACAAAGCTTGAGGCACCTAAAAAAGGCCAGGCAGTTACTCAAAAGGAATTTTCAAAAATTAGAGAGGAAAAGATGAAAGAAATGCGAGAGCGTTATCGGAATAATGGAAACAGAGGCAAGGGAAATCGCATCATGATTAGAGGATAGCTAATGGAAAAAAGAAAAGTATACGCATTGCTTTTATTTGCTGTATCAATAAGTGCCTGGAGTCAAAACATTAGATTTGAAGGAGTTGTATTAGACAGTCTTGGTGTGGCCATATCGACCGCAAATATTGTTGCCACCAACCAAGAAACCAGTAGAATGGATAATTTTGCTATTTCGGATTTGGAGGGTAAATTTTCTATTGGTATAAAAAACAATGTTCCGTACACCATAAAGATTTCATATTTAGGATATAAACCTGTAACACTCAAACGCAAATCAACCAATGACCTCAAAGAGGTGATTGTAATGTATGAGCAGGCAGAGCAACTGGAAGGTGTGGAAGTCACTTATGAAATGCCCGTATCCATTCAAGGAGATACCATAGTATATAATACCGACTCCTTTAATACAGGCTCAGAACGTAAGCTAAAAGATGTGTTGGAAAACTTACCAGGCATTGAAATCAATTCAAATGGTCAAATTGAAGTTGAGGGACGACAGGTAACAAAGGTCATGGTTGAGGGAAAAGATTTTTTCGATGGCGACTCAAAAATAGCAACGGAAAACATACCTGCAAATGCCATTGACAAGGTTCAAGTATTGAAAAACTTCAATGAAATTTCACAGCTGAGCGGTGTCACCAATAACGACGATAATATTGCCATCAACATCAAGCTAAAAGAAGGAAAAGACCGCTTTTGGTTTGGTGAACTGGGTGCAGGTGGTGGCGAAAAAGATCGAATATTGCTAAACCCAAAAGTATTTTATTACAGTCCAAAAACCAGCATAAACTTCCTTGGCAATAGAAACAACCTTGGTGAAAACCCTTTTACAAGGAAGGACTACTTTAGATTTACAGGTGGGTTTAGAAATCAAAGCAACCAAAGTGGTTCTTCCGTTCAAATTCAAACAGATGACGTGGGGCTTTCAAACCTACAAAATAACAATGCAGCCTCCATTGAAAATGATTTTGCCGCTACCAACTTTTCACATCAGCCCAAAGCGGGATTAACCCTTTCAGGTTTTGCGATACTTTCACAGAACAATACTCGAATCAAATCCATTCGTGAACGCACGTTCACCTCTACTGGCGTTAAAGAAGTGACAGATAATGATTTTGATCAGTCAAACACATCAGAACTGTATAAGTTCAGCACGCTTTACAACGCAAATCCTGACTTTCAGTTTGAGTATGATATTTTCTATCGAAAAGCCGATGAATCGGAATACAGCGACTTAACGTCTACCGCCACAAGAGTAGAAAACATCAGCTCGCTTCGCGAACAAACACCAAAGCAGTTAAGCCAAAATCTAAATGCCTATTTCACCCTCAATAAGAAGCATATTTTTGCACTTGAGTTACAGCACACGCTACAAGAGGAAAACCCGTTTTTTGAATTGCTAAAAGAACGCATTCTTTTTCCAAACGTACTTCCCTTAAGCTATCAGCCCGAAGGGTATTTAGTTCAACAAAATCGTTTTACAAAAACCAATAAGCTTGATGGGCGTTTGGAATATTACTATATGTTGAACGATACGGCAAGTTTAAATTTTACGGTGGGTACCACCCAAGTCAGACAAGATTATTCTTCCAGCATGGGTAACACAGTTGATGGCACACTAACTATTTTTGATCAGCCCAACCTTATTAACGATGTTCATTTTGATTTTTCTGATATATACGCTGCGGTTCGCTACAGGGTAAAAGTGGGTAAGTTTCTAATCAATCCAGGTTTTACATTGCACAACTACGATATAAAGACCCTTCAATTGAATCCCACTGCGAACAAGGAGACTAGGATTTTACCAAATGTTTGGGTTCGGTACCAGTTCCGCAAGTCAGAATCGCTGCGCTTTACGTATCGGGCACAATTGCGGTATTCCGATGTGAGCAGGCTGGGAGAGAGTTATACCTTTAATAATTACAACAGACTATTCCTTGGGAATAGCGAATTAAAGCCTGCGTATTTTCATAATTTCAGTTTAAACTATTTCAATTTCAACATGTTTAACTTTACGAATATCTTTATTCGTATGGATTATAGGAAGCAGTTTGATAATTTTAAAACGGTAAATGTTGTTTCTGGGATCAATCGCGAATCTTCTCCTTTTAACTCTCCAAAAGCAGAAGAACGAATCAATGTAAATGCACGGCTTCAAAAAAGGTTTAATAACTTAAAAACGAGTTTTACGCTTCGGGCCAATAAAAACAAATCTTACAATATTGTTAATGGAGATTTGCGGCAATTCAACTACTTCACCCAGTTTGCAAGTGCAACCCTAGCAACTAATTTTAAGGCTGCCCCAAATGTTCAAGTGGGCTATAGCTACAACAACAATCGTTCAAAGGATGAGGATCGTGTTCGTTACTACATTACCGAGCGTCCTTTTGTTGGAGTAGATGCAGCCTTTCTAAACGGTTTTATCTTTTTGGCTGATTACAGTTTCTACGATTATCGCTTGGGGAGTACTTCACTCAATAAATACGACGACTTATCCATGTCACTCCTTTACAACAAGAAAGATAGTAAATGGGAGTTCGGACTTCAAGCAAAAAATGTTTTGGGTAACAGCAGTATAAACCGAGATAATTTTTCTGGGATCTCACAAACCACTACCCTGTATATGATCCAACCTCGTTTTATCTATCTCACGCTCAAATATTTTATTTAGCGTATATTTGGTGGTGTAACCCCAAATAATTAAAATGAAGGACTTAATCATATTTTTAGTTTCTTTCATCACAACCGTTTCGTCTGCACAATTATTTGATGATTTAGATAAGGTATTGGCCGCTACAACCCAAGATGCACAAACGCTCGTTGATGTATATACTGAACCTCTAGGTCAATCATTGACCTACAGCTTAAACAGCGGTTGGGCATCATCGGCTAAGACTCATAAAAAATTTGGTTTTGACATTACTTTTGGTGCAGTATCACCTAGTGTTTCAGATGCGGCAAAGTCATTTAAAATTGCTGATTTAGGATTGAAAGAACTTGAGTCAACGGCAACTACTGCAAGCACTGTTTTTGGTGCTAAGAGTAACACAACTTTTACATATACCTTACCAGGCACTAACATTTCCCAGTCTTTAGAAATGCCAGGGGGCTTAGGAGATGATTTGATAATGAACTCAGTTCCTACGCCCTACTTACAACTTGGCTTAGGCTTGTTTTTTAATACCGATTTAATGGTACGCTATGTGCCTAAACTAAAAAACCAAGGTGCTGAGTTTGATCTTTTTGGTATTGGCTTCAAGCATAACCTAATGCAGTATTTTGGTGTTATGGATAAACTTCCGCTTAATATTTCTGCATTGGCGTCTTATTCTAGAATGAATTTGGAATATCAGTTAAGTAGCATAAATACCGACCAAATGGTCAACTATGAAGTAGATACGTTTACCATTCAAGCACTTGGTTCATTGGATTTCCCTGTTATCAGTATTGTGGGTGGTATTGGATATGGCAACGGAAATGTAGCGTTTGACATGCTTGGAGATTATAGTATTACACTTGCTGATGGAACACCAAAAACACTTAGTGATCCCTTAAAATCAGACAATGAATACACGGGTACTTACGCCATGATCGGTGCTAGAGCTAATTTATTGTTTTTAAAGATATTTGCCAATTACACGCTACAGGAGTTTAATACGCTTAATGTTGGGGTCTCTGTAAGTTTTCGCTAAAATCTCTTTGTAAATTTTCATCTTGTTGTATATTTGCACCCACAGAGGAAGGATTTGACTGATTGCAACCTCTCAAAAAAACTGCTAAAACAGCTTGCTTTTGATTACTGCAATCAGTCTTTATACTCCCCAAAAGCAAGATTATGTCATATTTTTTTACATCAGAGTCCGTAGGTGAAGGTCACCCAGATAAAGTTTCAGATCAAATTAGTGATGCGCTGTTAGACCATTTTATCGCATTTGACCCCAATAGTAAGGTAGCTTGCGAAACCCTAGTTACTACTGGTCAGGCTGTAGTTGCTGGTGAGGTTAAAAGTAAAACTTACCTTGATATACAGTCCATAACGCGACGTACCATAAACCGGATTGGCTATAATAAAGACGCCTATCAATTTTCTGGAGATTCTTGTGGTGTGATTTCACTTATTCACGAGCAATCCCCCGATATTAACCAAGGAGTTGATAGATCAGACGCAGCCGCACAAGGCGCTGGAGACCAAGGAATTATGTTTGGTTATGCTACCAATGAAACCGACAATTATATGCCTTTGGCGCTTGATATTTCTCATAAAATCATGCGTGTACTGTCTGATTTTAGAAGAGAAAAAACAGCTATACCCTATCTGCGACCAGATGCTAAGTCACAAGTAACGCTTGAATATTCTAACGACCACAAGCCTTTGCGAGTGGACACCATTGTTATTTCAACCCAACACGATGATTTCGATGAAGACAACGCCATGTTGGCCAAAATCCGAAAGGATTTAATTACACTTGTAATTCCTGCTGTTATTGCCGAATACCCGGCAAACATTCAGGCACTTTTTGGAAATGATATTGTATATCATATAAATCCAACCGGCAAGTTTGTCATTGGTGGTCCTCACGGAGATACTGGGCTTACCGGTCGTAAGATAATTGTAGACACTTATGGTGGAAAAGGAGCTCACGGTGGAGGTGCTTTTAGTGGCAAAGATCCTTCTAAAGTAGACCGAAGTGCTGCCTATGCTGCCAGACATATTGCCAAAAACTTGGTAGCCGCTGCCGTTTGCGACGAAGTTCTGGTACAACTGAGTTATGCCATTGGAGTAGCAGCTCCTACATCCATATTTATCAACACCTATGGAACAGCAAACACCAAACACAATGACGCTGAAATAGCAGAGATTGTGGCTACCCTTGTAGATTTATCTCCTTTTGGAATTGAGCAACGCCTCAAACTTCGAAACCCTATATACGAGGAAACGGCTGCCTATGGACATATGGGGCGTAAGCCACAAATCGTTAAAAAGACATTCGAGTCACCCTATAATGGTCGTATAGATTGTGAGGTGGAATTATTCACTTGGGAAAAACTCGATTTAGTACAAACATTTAAGAATCAATTTTAAAATAATAACATGAGTAATTCAAATTTTTCAACTGATGCCCTACACGTAGGTCATGATGTAACCAAAACACAAGGAACAAGAGCGGTACCGCTGTATCAATCAACTTCTTTTGTTTTTAACAATGCAGAACACGCTGCAAATCTTTTTGCATTAGCAGAACCTGGATATATTTATACCCGACTAAATAACCCTACAACTGACGTGCTGGAGCAGCGTATGGCAGCACTTGAGGGAGGAATAGCTGCTGTGGCTACTTGCTCTGGAACAGCTGCTTTGTCCACGGGTATCCTTACTTTTTTAAAGTCTGGCGACCACATTGTATCTTCAAACAGCCTGTATGGTGGGTCATATAATATGCTAAAGTCTATGTTGCCACGCTTTGGCATCACCACAACTTTTGTTGATCCTAACGATGTTGCCAATTTTGAAGATGCTGTTCAAGACAACACACGTCTTATTTTTGCGGAGTCATTGGGTAATCCAAAACTAGACGTACTAGATTTGGCAGCCATCTCTAAAGTAGCTAAGAAACATAAGATCCCTTTTATGGTGGACAATACTGTTGCTACACCTGCATTGTTGAAACCCATCGAACACGGCGTAAATATTGTTATCCATTCCTTGACCAAATACCTAAATGGTAACGGTACGGCTATGGGTGGTGTTATCATTGACGCAGGTACATTTGATTGGTCGAGTGGTAAGTTTCCAGAATTCACCTCTCCTTCCCCTTCATATCACGGACTAAACTACCACGAAGCTTTGGGGCCTGCAGCCTATATTGCCAGAATTAGGATAGAGGGTCTTCGTGATTTAGGAGGAGCAATAAGTCCTTTTAATGCTTTTCAAATCATTCAAGGGATAGAAACCTTGTCTGTAAGAATGCAACGCCACAGCCAAAACGCACTTGAATTGGCTCAATGGCTAAGCAAAAACGAATCCGTCGCATGGGTTAATTATCCAGGTTTGTCCTCGAGTAAATACAACAGTCTGGCAAAAGAATATCTAAAAGACGGCCAGAGTGGTGTTGTTACTTTTGGTGCTAAAGGTGGATTTGAAGCAGCAAAGAAAATTGCAGATAACACCAAGATTTTCTCTTTGCTTGCCAATTTTGGAGATTCAAAATCGCTTATCATCCACAACGCGAGTACAACTCACCAACAGCTTACACCAGAACAGCAAGAAGATACAGGGGTAACAAATGACCTTATTCGCTTGTCTGTTGGACTTGAAGATGTTGCAGATTTAAAAGCGGACTTACAAGCTGCTTTTGACACACTTTAGTTAAGAAAAAAGAATAAAGGCAATATGTCGTCACTTCAGAAACATAACATACCTTCATTTAAGCTGCACAACGGCAAGGTCATTCCGTTGACCTTATCCTACCAAGTATTTGGTAAGCAGCTGCACGAGGCGCCTGTTGTTTTGGTAAATCATTCCCTGACCGGAAACTCAAATGTGTCTGGTGAAGAAGGGTGGTGGAGCGATATTATCGGTCCAAATAAGTTGATTGATACAGAAGTGTATAGCGTTATTGCCTTTAATTTTCCTGGTAATGGCTTTGATGATAGCTTTTTAACTTCCTATAAAGATTGGATTTTGCGCGATATCTCCGAAGCCTTTAAAGTAGTTTTAGACGAACTCGGTGTGTCCGAACTCTTTGCTGCGATTGGAGGCTCTATTGGAGGTGCATTGGCATGGGAAATGGCAGTATCATACCCACAGTTTATTCGCAATGTCATCCCTATTGCTTGTCATTGGGAAGCCTCAGACTGGATTTTGGCAAATGTTATGCTACAAGATCGTTTGCTGCACAACTCCCAAAAGCCACTTGAGGATGCGCGTATTCACGCTATGTTGTGTTACAGAACACCACAGTCTTTGAAATTTCGATTCGATCGGACCATCAACAAGGACCAAAATAAATTTAATGTCGAAACATGGATGCTGTATCATGGCGATAAGCTGGCTAGCCGGTTTGATATTAGAGCTTATAAATCGATGAATCATTTGTTGGGTACTGTTAATATTTGCCACCAGCGTGACTCCTTTGAAACGTTAGTAGAAAAAATAACAGGCAATATTTTTATTGTTTCCATTAATACAGACTTGTTTTTTACCCATGAAGACAACAGAGACACCTACCGCCGATTATTAGATGTTAAGCCCAATGTATTTTTTAAGACCATTAACTCCATACATGGGCACGATGCCTTTTTGATAGAACACGATCAATTGATAAATTTATTACAAGAAGTATTCACCCCAGTTCAAGAACATGCATGAATGTAAAACTCACCCATCAGTCTGGCTATCTTGCCACAATCGAAAACGATAATGGCTATCAAATAGCTATTGATAATAAATCTGTAGAAAACCCAAAGGGCGCAAGCCCAATGGAATTGCTGCTTATGGGAGTAGCAGGTTGTTCTAGCATCGATATTATCTCAATTCTAAACAAGCAAAAAGTAGTTTTTGACAGCCTGAACATTGATGTTAACGGCGACCGAATAGACAAACCCGCACCATCACTTTTTACAAAAGTGCATGCAACAGTACGCGTGTCAGGAGATGTAAAGCCTGAAAAAATTTACCGGGCAGCTGAATTGTCATTTACAAAGTATTGCTCGGTTTCTCTAACATTAGCAGCTACTGCAGCGATAAGCTTTTCTGTAATTGTAAACAACACGCCTTATGAACCCAAGAAGATTTGAAACCAATGCTGTTCGTACACAGGTAGCTAAATCCCAGCACGACGAGCACAGTGTGCCGCTTTATCTAACCTCTAGCTTTGTTTTTGACGATGCGGAGGAAATGCGCGCCTCTTTTGCTGATGAAAAGCAACGGAACATATATAGCCGATTTACAAATCCCAACATTAACGAATTTGTTGAGAAAATTTGTCAAATGGAAGGAGCACCTGACGGATGTGCTTTCGCTACAGGAATGGCTGCTGTATTTGGCACTTTTGCAGCACTACTAAACAGTGGCGACCATATCATCTCTGCCCGAGCTGTTTTTGGCTCCACACACGGGCTGTTTACCAAAATTTTTCCCAAGTGGAATATTGAAACCACTTACTTTGATATCGAGGACTTGGATAATTTTGATGCGCTTGTCACACCCAATACCAAGATGATTTATGCCGAATCACCGACCAATCCTGGCTTGCAGATTTTAGACCTAGAGCGTTTGGGTGCTTTAGCAAAAAAGTACAACCTTATACTGGTTATTGACAACTGTTTTGCCACACCTTACTTGCAGCAACCCATTGCCTTTGGTGCTGATTTGGTCATCCACTCAGCTACAAAGCTTATGGATGGTCAGGGTAGGGTACTTGGAGGGGTGACGGTTGGCCGTACTGATCTTATTCAGGAAATCAATGCCTTTGCTAGAACCACTGGGCCTGCGATGTCTCCTTTCAATGCTTGGACGCTTTCCAAGAGTCTGGAAACCTTGTCCATTCGAGTGGACCGTCATTGTGACAATGCTGAAAAAATCACAACATTTTTATTGCAACACCAAGCTGTAGAAGCGGTGCGTTATCCCTTCGACAAGGATCACCCTCAATATGATATCGCCAAAAAGCAAATGAAACGCGGCGGGAATATCATTACCATTCAAGTGAAAGGCGGTATAGAAGGCGGTAAAAAGTTCATGGATCAGGTAAAGATGTGTTCGCGTTCTTCAAACCTGGGCGACTCTCGTACCATAGTCACGCAACCCGCAATTTCCACACATAGCAAGCTAAGTGAGGCAGATCGTTTGGCTGTTAATATTACAGACGGACTTGTGCGTATTTCTGTTGGCTTGGAACATCCAGACGATATTATCCAAGACCTAAAACAAGCTCTTGATAACTTAAAATGATACGTTTAGAAGCCCTTTTATCAAAAAAAATTATGGTGCTTGACGGTGCTATGGGTACCATGTTGCAGGCCTATAATTTTGATGAACATGATTTTCGAGGGACTCAGTTCAAAAACCACCATATACCACTTGTTGGTAATAACGATTTACTTTCCATTACGCAACCTGATGCCATTTATGAGGTGCATGCCAAGTATTTGGAAGCCGGGGCAGATATTATTGAAACTAACACTTTTTCAGGAACTACCATTGCTATGGCCGATTATGCATTGGAAGATTATGTGACTGAGCTTAACGTAGCCTCGGCACAAATTGCCCGTAAGGCTGCGGACGATTATACCGCCAAGAATCCTTCTAAACCCAGATTTGTGGCAGGCTCTATAGGCCCTACCAATAAAACGGCAAGTATGTCGCCAAATGTGAGTGATCCTGGCTATCGGGCCATTACTTTTGATGAACTCAGAGTGGCTTATAAGCAGCAGGCAAGTGGCCTTATTAAAGGCGGTGTTGATATGCTTTTGGTTGAAACGGTTTTTGATACGCTCAATGCCAAAGCGGCTCTTTTTGCTATAGACGAACTCAAAGAGGAACTTGGCTCTGATATCCCCGTGATGGTTAGTGGTACTATAACAGATGCCTCTGGCCGTACTCTTTCGGGGCAAACGGTTGAAGCTTTTTTGGTTTCTATCGCCCACATTGATTTGTTAAGTGTAGGCTTTAATTGCGCCTTGGGCGCTGATCAACTTAAACCCTATGTGCAACGCCTTGGTCAACAAGCTCAGTGCTTTGTTTCGGCCCACCCCAATGCTGGGTTACCTAATGCCTTTGGGGAATACGATCAAACCCCTCAACAGATGTGTGATCTAATCGAATCCTATATGATTGATGGGTTGGTTAATATTATTGGCGGTTGCTGCGGCTCAACGCCGGCGCATATCCAACTACTCGCTCAAGCAGCATCGACACATACACCCAGAAAAATTTCACAAAATGTCTGATCCAAAGTTTTTAACGCTTTCTGGATTGGAACCCCTGGTCGTGCGTCCAGACACCAATTTTGTCAATATTGGTGAACGCACTAATGTAACAGGTTCAAGACGCTTTTTACGGCTTATTGAACAAAACGATTTTGAAACCGCATTGGAAATTGCTCGTGAACAAGTAGATGGAGGTGCGCAGATACTAGACGTGAATATGGACGAGGGCATGATTGATGGCGTTGCTACCATGCGCCGTTTTTTAAACCTAATCCAAGCCGAACCAGATATTGCTCGCATTCCCATCATGATTGATAGCTCAAAATGGGAAATTATTGAAGCTGGATTGCAAGTAGTTCAAGGCAAATGTGTGGTTAATTCCATTAGTCTTAAAGAAGGTGAAGAGACCTTTATCCAACAGGCGAAACGCATACGGCGCTATGGTGCTGCGGTTATTGTTATGGCCTTTGACGAAAAGGGGCAAGCGGACTCACTTGAAAGACGCATTGAGATTTGCAAGCGTTCATACGACACGCTAGTTAATCAAGTTGGCTTTCCCCCACAAGACATTATTTTTGATCCAAATATCTTTCCAGTTGCCACAGGCATGGAAGAACACAAAACCAATGCCCTAGACTTTTTTAAAGCCACCCAATGGATACGCGAAAATCTGCCCCATGCGCATGTCAGTGGTGGAGTAAGCAATGTGTCCTTTTCTTTTAGAGGAAACAACAGGGTGCGTGAAGCCATGCATGCCGCTTTTTTATACCACGGCATACAACACGGCATGACCATGGGTATTGTTAATCCTAGCATGTTGGAGGTCTATGACGAGATTCCAAAAGACTTGCTGGAACGGGTTGAAGATGTACTGCTCAACCGCAGAGATGATGCGACCGAGCGCTTGTTGGAATTTGCCGAGCAAGTAAAGGGTGGGAGCAAGGCAAAAATTAAAAATGAGCTGGCATGGCGTAGCCTTCCATTGCAAGAGCGCATCACCCATGCGCTGGTCAAGGGAATCGATCAGTTTGTGGTTGAAGATGTTGAAGAAGCTCGCCAGGCGGCTAAGGCACCCATTGAAGTTATTGAAGGTTCTTTGATGGATGGCATGAACGTGGTGGGCGATTTGTTTGGTAGTGGGAAAATGTTTCTACCACAAGTAGTTAAATCTGCAAGGGTGATGAAAAAAGCCGTTGCTTATTTATTGCCCTACATTGAAGCGGCCCAAGAAGGAAAGCCTGAAGCTGCAGGAAAAATTTTGATGGCAACCGTCAAAGGCGACGTACACGATATTGGTAAAAATATTGTTGGTGTGGTCTTAGGATGTAACAATTATGACATCATTGATATGGGGGTTATGGTACCGCCAGAGCGCATTATTGAAACGGCACTCACCGAGCAAGTTGACGCCATTGGTTTGTCTGGGCTGATTACTCCTTCGCTTGACGAAATGGTGTACTTGGTAAAAGAACTTGAAAAGACGGGTAAAAAAATACCCGTATTGATAGGTGGCGCTACCACATCTAGAGCACATACCGCTGTGAAGATTGCACCCCAGTACACGCATACGGTAGTACATGTAAACGATGCTTCTCGTGCAGTTACCGTGGTCGGAAATTTATTAAAACCCGACAGCAAAAAAGCATACAAATTGAATATAAAATCGGAGTATGATGACCTGCGAGAACGCTTTCAGCAACGCAGCGATCACAAGACCTATGTGCCTATAGCCGAAGCTCGTGAAAAACGTTTGCGTATTGATTTTAAGCAGCAACCACCCTCAACACCCAATCAATTGGGCATACAAGTTTTGGAGCAACCATTACAACCTTTAGTGGACTATATTGATTGGACACCCTTTTTCCGTTCGTGGGATTTACACGGGCGCTATCCTGAAATATTGACCGATCAGGTGGTAGGCACAGAAGCCACCCAGCTTTTTGCCGATGCTAAAGCCATGCTGCAGC
>Ga0228650_1000674_pt1 | contig 12901 bp, 9 predicted proteins | sample 62DmetaG_FD_183171 | JGI IMG/M metagenome (GOLD analysis project Ga0228650, IMG submission 183171) | Seawater microbial communities from Monterey Bay, California, United States - 62D | ecosystem: Environmental > Aquatic > Marine > Coastal | place: USA: California | collected 2016-10-28
GTTAAATCTGCTGCTTCGACCATCGCTTGATTTGCATACACTACTCCTGCACTCGTCTTCGTCAACTTAATTGTATTTGAAGGATCCAATGGAGTAACTACATCTCCATTTGTTATACTTGCAGCATCCGCAGAGACTCCAAGAACGTGAAACAATAAAATATCTCCAAGATTTGGAAGGGCAAGCAGACCTGGAATGTCTGTTCCTAACTCAAGTGCTAAATCATCGAATGCATCATTATCTGGTGCAAATACAGTCAATGTTGCTGACGCGTCCTGTAAAGCCGATTCTAAACCTGCTGTTGAAATTGCTGCAGCAAGTGAAGTGTGGTCTGCGCTTGCAGCGATAATGTCATCATAGACATTTGTTTGTGCATTGCTTAGGAAAGAAGCGAAAAACAATCCGACCAAAGCGGTGTTTCTTAATTTGGAGAGGTGTAAAGATTTTTTCATTTTTTCTGTTGTTTAATGATTTTTAAATATCGTTCAACAAATATATGTATAAATTGTTTAACAATACAAGAAAAAAGTTAAACAAAAAGGAAAAAAATTGCTTTTCCCTGATATCATTGGGAATGTGATGGTGTTAACAGATGTTAATTTGAAATCTTCTAGAATTTAGAGCAAAAAAAAACCGTCTCAATGATCTTGGACGGTTTTGAATTGTTTGCAAATCGTTTAATGCATTTGATCTTCTTCTTTGTCCTCTTTTTCAATAGGGAAAAGTATCTCTTTGTCAGTTACATTTTGCAGTCGATCCATCAGGTTCTCCAATTGAGATACTGTCAGGCTGTATGCAACTATTTTTTTGTCTTTGTCGAGCACCCAAACTTTTGGTGTGGCGTAAATGTCGTACGTCTTTTGATAATTCAGCGATTTCAGTGTTGTGTATCGCGGTACAAACAAACCGGCATTTACCATAGCACTATCGTACAAGTTGGCGGTGACTCCGACATTTATAAATTCGAGGTTGTTTTTCTTTATGAACGTCTTCCATTTTTCAAAATCTTCACCTACTGCTTTACCAACGGCGAATATATCAATATTGCGTTTTTTCCATTTCTTTTCGTAGAGTGTTTGAAGTTTGGGAGTGATCTTTTTGCAATGTCCACACTCTGGATCCCAGAAGTAAAGGATGGTGTATTCGTTGTCTAAGCTGTAAAAATCTATCCAGTTTTTATCCGTTGTATCTCTGAGTATTAGATTCGGTGGAGTGGCTCCCATAACGAGATCAAAGTGTGTATCTACTTTTTCACACAAGTCGTTCAATTTGTCTTTCGGCATCCAATGAGCGGGCGATTCTCCTTCGGCATTTGTTGAGCAATAGTATCGTTTCCCCATGTGAACAAAGACTTTGTTCATTCCCATAATTTTACTCTGCTCATAGTTGCTGGTGATCCATGAAACACAATACTGGAAAATGTCTGAGTCTTGATTCAAACGGTCGCAGAAATCAAAAGCATGGTATATGACAGTATCCCAATGCTGTAGCATCATGTTTTTACTAAAATAGTTCGTGAATTTATTGTGAAACACGGGTGTTCTTACCAGTCGGTCATCATTCAGATCAATGTTATCGAAATAATGCGTTCTGTAATAGTTGAATCGAAAGTTTGAATCTATTACATTGCCTTCTGCATCCAATGGAGCATCTGGTATTTTGATATCCATGGACATTCGAACAATGCTGGAAACGAGAAGCTCTTTTAGATTTTCCGCGATATTTTTTTGGTATTCTTGAACGGATGTATTGATGTCTTTAATTTGTTCACTGATTTGATCGTACATTTGCGATCCTTTTTCATGTCCTTCTAGTTCTCGGCGTTTTGCATCTGCTGCCTGACGTTTTGAATTGATGAATTGAACATAATTGAGGAAAACGGTATTTTCTCTCGAGACGGGTTTTAGTTCATTTTTTTTCTTTCGCTTGAAGGCAACTGCTTTGGCTGTTCCCATCAAATTTGGAAGCGCAGCCTCGATGTGCACCTCAGGTTCTTCATTGTAGATAAATTCAAGTAGGTTTTCTCCAGGAAGGTAGAGTGCTAAAATTCCCGCCTTTTGTTTCTTTCCATCGAAACGTACGAATCCATTTTCAATTTGCGCTGTATCTGCATAGAATAGTTTTTTACCAAAGTATTTTACGAGATGAACAGTGGTGTCCTTCTGTCCTGTTATTTTGAATGAAATATCTTGTGCATAAATTGTAGAGCTAATAAGCATCAAGGTAAAAAGAACAATTGCTTTCATAGAATTTTGCTTTCTTAATTGGTTTTCGGGTATTTTCAGTTTTCAAAAATAGAGCATCTACTTTGATTGACAATTCTTTGACGGGTAATTCTTTCTCAAAGATGCTCAGTGGTTCATCGATTAACAAATATTTAACGAATCAATACGCATTAAAGGTTTCTTTTTTTGCCGTGAAATAACTTGAAAAGGAGAACAGGACATATGCAAACAGCACTGCTGAGACACTCCACAAGGTGATTCCTTTGTCGATGTACACACCGCCAGACTCGAACATTTCATCGAGAAAATATTTGCATCCAAGAAAACAAATTAGACCAGCAGCACTTACAATTCCAAATACTTTTAGAAAGTAGACAAAAAACTTTCGAACTATTGTTTTTGGATGGTATCCAATGCGCATGAGAGTTCTTATCTCGTAGGCATTTTTTGAAATTAGCAATTGCATGTATTGGATCAAAACCAGTCCCGAAACAAAAACTGCAACGACTGAAATGCACAACACAACAAAAAATAAGGTGCCTACCATACTTTTAAGTCGTCCTACGATCATTTGAGCATCTTTCGATTCCAAACCTTTTTTTGTAAGTAACTCTTCGATTCGTCCAAATTCATTTTCCTTTCCAGAAATCATGATTTGGGAAATTTTTTGTTCCTCACCATTTGCAAAATTCTCATTTCCATATTGCATAAATGTTTCTGGAACAAGAACTGCAGATACTGAGCTCGTGAAACCGATGATTTTTACTTTCATCCATTCTTTTTTGCCGTCTTTATTTGAGAGCATAAATTTGAAATTCGCATTCATTGCCAATTCATCTGACACCTGAGGGAATCCTGCAGAGCTGGCAAATGTATTCATCATTACGATGAAATCACGCGGGAGAATGATCGGAACTGAGGGATCTCCTTCTTTCCATTTCCACTGTTCGAGATTTGCCTTGAGAAAAGAGGGGTCGATTGTTTGAATGAATAGGTTTGTTTTGAATGTTGGGATGTGTTCATCATCTGTTTCAAACCACAAATTAAAATTGTTCGAAACAACGGGTTTCACATCCAGAACAAATTTCTCCGATTTAATTTTTTCTATTTCACGGGGACTGAAGTCTGATTTGGTGAGGCCTATTGTGGTGGATGGGGTTACTTTTTTTTGTACGATAATTGTGTTCGGTCCAAGGATGTCGGATCCTTTACCAAATTCATTTACTTTGATTAAGTAGTGAATCGACATTACTAAAAATGTGATTCCCAAGAAAGCTCCAATCATTGCTATGACGAGCTGCTTTCGTTCCTGGTTTTTGAAAAGCACTTTGTTGAGCATAATTACAGCTTTAGTTCATGTGTGAATTCATATCCATGGCTATTTCCAAGTGTCGTTAGAATGAAGCCTGCATTTTGTTCGGTGGTTCTCTTGTGAATCAATTCTAGGCAGCGTTGAGCATTTTCGGTGTCCAAATGTGAAAAAGGTTCATCGAGAAGAAGCCATTCGTAGGGTTGTGCCAGCGCTCTGATGATGGCAACTCGTTGTTGTTGTCCCATTGAGAGTAGGCCACAATTTTGTTCCCATTTTGCACCAATTTCAAGGTGCTCAAGTAGCTCTAGAAGTTCTTCCTCTTGATAGGTGTTGGTGATGTCATTTTTTAAAATGAGATTCTCTTTCACCGTGAGTTTTGGAAAAAGTTGAAGGTCCTGAAATACGGCTGAAATTCTACGCTGTCTCAAGTTGGACCAATCTGTAGGTGTGAATGTGCTGCTCTTTCGACCATCGATGTACAAATCACCTGAATAGTCATTTCTAAGTCCAAATACGATTGATGTAAATGTTGATTTCCCCTTTCCGCTTGAAGCATTGAGGAGAATGTGAGTTGATGATTCAATCTCGATTTTCTTTCCCCAAATACTTTCTGGTCCGTGAGGAATGGATGCTAAAGGTTTGGGCATTATTTGATCAAGTATAATTTTCATCTGGACGTATTTGGCTTTAAATGTTCAATAATCATTCCAATCTTTCAAGGATGCGCTAGAGTTTGAGCGCGTCCACTACTTCTTTCTTCATTTTATTTTCATCGTTATGGTCAATCCAATGCGTTTCTGCATGCCTGCGCAACCAGGTCAATTGCCTTTTGGCGTACCTTCGTGTGTTTTGTTTGATTTTATCTACGGCTTCATCAAGTGAACAGTGGCCATCGATATAGGCAAAGAGTTCTTTGTAGCCAACGGTATTCAATGAGGGAATACCACTGAATTTTTTCACGGATTTCACTTCTTCCAACAGACCGGCTTCCATCATCATGTCGACCCGTGTATTTATGCGACTGTAGAGCTCATCTCTTTCGTGGTGAATTGCGAATCGTTTGACATGAAATGGACGTTTTTCTGGTGCTTGCTTCCGTAGCGTTGAAAATTTCTCACCGGTCAATCTTGTGACTTCGATGGCTCGTAAAACTCTCATTGCATTTTTTTTGTCCACTTGGTCGAAGTACTCGGGGTCATTTGTTTGCAATTCTTCAAGCAATGGATTGAGTCCATTTTTTTCATATTCTACTTGAATTTGATTTTTTAGTTCTTTTGATGAGGGGATGTCATCGAGTCCAATGCAGAGTGCATCGATGAACATGCCTGATCCTCCAACGAGAATGACGGTTTCCTTCGTTTCAAAAGCTTCATTGAGTACCTGTAATGCTTCTTTTTCAAAACGAGCGGAATTGACCTCGTCTGTTACCGTATGTGAATCGATAAAATGATGTTTCACTTCTCCTTGTTCCTTTGCCGTTGGTTTTGCTGTTCCTATTGACAACTCTCTATAGAATTGACGGGAATCTGCTGAAAGTATGCATGTATTAAAATGCTTTGCCAAGGCAATACTGAGTCCGGTTTTCCCGCTGGCTGTCGGTCCTGATATGACGATTAGTGTTTTGATGAAGTAAAGTTAATCAGGAATTTTTAGATGAAGGTAAAAGCCGGTAAAAATCCAAGAATAGCGAAATTTTACAATTTAGGTATTCTAAATACACTTATTGTATTCAAACAACTTTACAACAAGATTTGAACTAAATTTAAGACACAAACCGCAGGACAATGCACGGCCTGTAATGGTTACAATCAACTCAAATAGGTATCCAAGAATAGCAAAATTTTGTATCGAAGTGAGCGATCAACCTATTCAAATATCCATTATCTTAGATGCGTAGGCGCACATTTGTGCCCAAATTACTTTACAACAAAAACCCGATCTATGCATGCCCTGCGGCTTATAAAAAAAAGCGTCCATCCTCACATGATCCGACATTCGTTTGCTACGCATTTGTTGGAGAAAGAAACAGACTTAAGGCACATACACCAATTATTGGGACATGGGAGTTCTAAGACTACAGAGATTTACACATGTAAGCAATAAGATCGATTTATCGTTTTATCAATCGCACGTGTGATGCACCGTCTCGTGATTGAGCCACAACTGAATAAACACCAGCAGCATATGATGCCATATCTACCGTGATCACTTCATTTTCCTGAAGGTTTTCGTAAACTGCAACGATTCTGCCAAATCCATCAACGATCTGCAAGGATTCAACGCGCATTCGAACACCGATATCTACTTTATCTTCCGTTGGATTTGGATACAAGTAAACCCCATTAATTGTTGGTGTATGAATGCCTAAACATCCATCGACGAATACATTTGAAGAAGCAGAATTCTCACATCCGTTATTATCGATAAATACATATGTGATCGTCCAGGTTCCTTCACCTGCTTGACTGGGATCAAAAATAGCTCCTGAAACTCCAGTTCCAGTATATGTTCCTCCTGCTGGAGTTCCGTAATTCAATTGGATTGGATCATCATAAACGCACAAATCTTCTATCGAGGAAATGCTGACTTGAGGCAATGGTAAAACAGTTAAATTTGTTTCTTGGATTGAATCAATGCCAACTCCAAAATTCATAGTATCAACATAAATGCCAGCGTTATATTGGTATGCATTTGCAAGATAAATACTATCTCCAGAACATAATTCGTCATCAACGTAAGAATAAGGATAAAGCGACTGTATTGGATCTGAAGTTGAAGATTGGATAAAGAACTGTCCAAGTTGGGTCACGTTACAAGAAACCAAATAGTTGTACGAACTATTGTTGAAGTTATCTGCTCCACACAACTCAACCCAATTATTAACATCTTCATTCTCGGTACGTGCATACAATCGCGAATTATCAGGCAATCCATAAGGATAACCATTTACAGATTTCAACTTCATTTGCATGAGTGGGTCAATTGGATCAACTCCATAATTGTTTACAATCCAATAATTCCCAGTATTTGAATTTGTTGATGGTAAGCTGTCTGGCAAGTAATTAATGCGGCTAACAACAACCTCTCCCGTTGGATTTAAGGTGCCAAAAGCAAATTCCGTTTCCGTTGAACCAAATGTTTGAGGTCCAGCGGAAGCAATATTTACTCTATGACTCTCTCCTCCTCCAATAGGAGCTGTTGAGAGAACTTTAACTCCAATTCCATTTAGGTTCGCATGATTGATGTTAACTCGATCTAAGACTTCAGTACCTGAGTGGTTAAATTGATAATAAGCCAGCAGATCATCTGTAAATGGTGTAGTTCCTGTTCTAGTTAAATGACGTAGCTCACGAATCTCATCCTGTGTCAATGCCTTTTCCCAAATACAAACCTCATCAAGTCGTCCTCTGTAATTTCTGCTTGTCCAACCTTTGTATGACCCCAGTCTAATTTGTTCAATATCTACTGGGCTAATTGTAGTAGTGTGAGTAGAAGGTTCACCGTTCAAGTAGAGCGTAATTCCATCCGGTTTCGCTACTAATGCAACATGTGACCAGACGTTTGAATCGACAAATAGACCACTGCTCCACCACCAAGAACCACCAGGCCAATGGTACGCCAATTCATTATTCGCTCTAAAGTTTAGTCCTGCAGAAACTCCGTCATTAAATACAATTCCAGCATACGAATCTTGTAATCCATTTGGCTTTATCCAAGCTGAAAAAGTTATACTATCCGCTTGAGTGACGCCGAGACCTGGAACAATGGCATGTCCATTAGGGGAATCACAGTGCAATGCTTGACCGGGAATGGTATCTGCAAAACATTGATTATCAACCGTGATCATATTCGATACCGTGTCAATAGATGTAGTTCCAAATTGGTCGGTAATCGATAAAATTACATCGTAGGTTCCAGCGTCAAACAAAGCCCTTGGATTTCTTTTGGTAACGTCATCAACAAATAGAGGTACAGGATCAAAACTCCAATTCCATAAAGAGTTGGTGTGATTCAAAAAAGAATGGTCTTCAAATTGAACAGTATCTCTAGTGCAATACACAGTGCTTGAAGCTGTCATAGGATGAGCAATTGGAGCCGATTCAACAGCGAAATCAGCTTCCCAAATACCACGATCTGAAGACATTCGAATTTTCTTATCGCGATAGAAAGGCTTGAATTTTAGTCCGCGCGTATTGTAAGGGAGTCCAGTCGCATATTCAACCCAATCTCCAAGTGCAGAACTCCATGTAAATACTTTCAAGTCGGTCAACAAATAAACGACATCATTCGTTCCTGCTTGATACATAACGTCTGCTATTTTGTGCCCGTCCAAACTTGCTGTCGATCTGTTAATCCATACCAAACCACCTGATGTCGATTGATATATTTTTTGGCCATTAGCGCCGTAATGGCTAGATACCCAGATATTGTTCTCGTCATTTGGATCTATCGTTAGATCTAGTCTGCTTATATTATTACTCGGTAGTGTAGTCATTGGGTTGAATGTTGTTCCACCATTAGAAGACCTATAGATTTTACCAGCACCATTATCTCTCACCAAACAGTAAATCACATTTGGATTTTTCCAAGATTGTTCGATTTCCAATACGCGCGCCGTGGCTGAAAAAGTATAGAGTGTGTCAAAAGATACGCCTCCATCAATCGAGTGAAAAAACACGTTGTCTTTTCCTAAATACAACCAATTTGCATAGTTTGGATGAAAGACAATCTCGCTGGAATTAAGGATCGAATACGCCTCATTTGGATACTTGCTAATATTCTGACGATTCGTACTTACATCATTTAGGTTTGGCTTAACATTCTTATCTGAAATATCAGAAAAATAAGCCACCAAATTGTCCATAGGATTGATGTAACCTGTAGCTGTTTCTGCGCCTCCCAGAAACAAGGTGTTTCCAACCCCGTAATCTTCGTGATATACAGCATCTCCGTTGTGGTATCTTCCACCAGTCCAAACATCTTCATTCCAACCTTGATCAAACCCCCAATACGTGCTGGCTGAAATCCCTGTGTTTCTAATTTCAACCGTTAACATTTCATCGGTTGAATAGTTAATTCCACCATCAGAAGTATACCAAATTTCGTTTCCAACAACGTCAATATCTTGAATATCTGCGTGCATTTCCAAATTTCGTGTTCCACGGATGTACTCAATGTTTGCTCCTCTATTTCCTGATTCGCAAGCCCAAATTGTACCAACCCATAATTTGTCAGGATCGATATGAGAAACATCCAAATCAAAATTGTACCACCCTTGATGATAACCACTACTGTAACCTGCGACGTACCAATTGGTGCTTAAGTCGTTTCCAGCAGCATACGGCCCACCGTCAATTCCATCGGCATTCACCCATGAATTAGCTCCGTCAAGACTGTAATAAATTCCAATCCACCCATTATCTCCTGCTTTACTGCTTCCTATTAACCCAGCATAAACTCGATCAGGATCGGCAGGAGTTACTCCGATCTTACATCCAATATCTGAGGCGTTGGCGATATTTGTCGGTAGATACCAGTTATTGTCCTTCAATGTCCAATTGACACCATTATCAGTTGTTTTATAAATTTCTGCACGAGCAGCCGGACCGTTGTGAATTGAAATATAAATCGTATTTGGATCAATTGCATGCGGCTCTATGTCCCAACAACGCTCATTCATAATTACATTCCAATTCACGCCATTATCAATCGTTTTCAAAAGACCGTCTGCGGTTGCAGCAAAGACTATATTAGGAGATGTTTTGTGAATGTAGAATTGCTCAACTGTTCCTGAAGCAACGTAATTTAGTGCCCAAGTCAATCCTCCATCAGTTGTTTTGTAAATGTTACTTCCATTTGAGATATAAACTATATCTGGATTTACAGGGTGAATTTTAATGTCATTTGCATCGGAAATAGGATAATCAAGAGTGACCAATACCCATGTCATTCCGTGATCCACTGATTTAAAAACACCTCCTCCTGTTGCTGCTCCAGCGTATAGAATATCCGTATTTGAAGGTGCTACAGCGATTGAGGTCACATTTGTTTGTGTTGGCCTTAAGTTTAGAGAACCATTATTTTTATAGGTAGTATTGGGGCCTATATTTTCCCAAATGGAATTCATTTTAGCACCAGTGCTTGATTGAGAAATCTTCATTCTATCGTGAAGTTCTTGTTCAGAAGGCATCCGAATTTTTCCATTTTCGTTAATGTATTCCTTGGTTTCTTTCAACCAAAACTTGTAGTTCTGGGTATGAATATTCTTTACAAATTCATTTTTACTGTAATAATGATCGTATAAATCGTTCACATCTTCAATACTTGGATCTTGACTATACATCGTCTGTGCCCAAGATGGAGCAGCATTGAATTCAGAAATAGACGGGTAAACTTTGAAAAAAGATTCTTGATTTTGAGAAAAACTTGAAAACACGCAACACAATGTCCAAATTAAGGGCAAAATTTGTTTCATAATTGGTAGAAATAACAGAATCAACTTAGTGGTCAATCCAACTCAAGAATACGATATTTACCCGAAAGAAACAAGTGAGACTTTATCAAGGAGTCTAACAAAATCCTAAAGTGTTTCTAGGTGCAAGTCCACAGTCAGGCGATACTCACGACTACACACCCTCAAATTCGATAGAAATTTCGAGTTGTGACCGCACGAACACGATAAATGAAGCTAATTTTCGTTGTAAATAGTTACCCACTTCATGTAGCGTTCAGTGACTTCATGCACATACTTATAGGTAGTAGTTCCTCGTAGCATTCCATTTCTTACCACTTCGTCTTGGTGGAATTTACGTTTTGAGAGGTTCAGCAACATTTTTTCTACACAACCATCCCATTTTCTGTGATTCACACCGTATTTTTCTGCAAGTCGAACAGCATCTTGAATGTGTCCTCGTCCCGCGTTGTATGAGGCCAGCGCAAATTTTTTTCTTTGAAAGCGATCGGGTACGGCTTTCCAGAATTTCTCATCCGCCATTAATTTTTTTGCTCCACCCATGATTTGCATAGCAGGTGGAGTATCAGGAAAAACACCATAATGGGGTCCTGTATTCGGCATAAATTGCATCATGCCATACGCTCCACCAAATGACAAGGCGTTGGGGTTAAATTTTGATTCTTGATAGGCAACGGATGCGATAAGCCTCCAGTCCCAGCCAGACATTTTGCTTGCTTTTTTGAATTGGGCATCGTACTTGGAGATGTACTTCCCGTTGTCTTTTGGGTGGTTTTTATTCCTTTGTTTTGAAATGTGTGGCATTCCAAAGTACTTTTGATAAATAAAATCATACGCTGGGTTTTGCTTGAATTCCCTGAGCCAATCATCGAGTCTCTTGCTGAGCAGTGTACTGGATTTTCTGAGGCCAAATGCAATCCGTTGTTTTACAGACAGGCTCAGTTCGGTGTCAATATTATCAAAAAACTGCGTGTTTACATAAGCTATGTTGTTTTCAGTTACTGTGTAATCAATCTCCCCAGAGGAGACCATCTCAATGAGTTCTTCCACGCTGACATTCCCCTCAAGGCCCTGAATGCGAATGGAATCACCGATTTCCTCTTGCAGGTGTTGGAGTCGCTGATAGTAACTGGAATTTTTCCAAACATGAACTTCTTTTTGACCCAATTGGGTTGCCTTCGTGATCATTTTTGTGCTGAGCTCCTCTTTGGTCATGTTTTCCCATCCATCGGGTTTGCGTTGAATCAGTACTTGGTGTGTTTCAAGTATGGGCTCGGAAAAATCCAAAATCTTACTACGTTCGTTGGTGATTGTGTAATTGCAAGCGATTAAATCACCTTCGCCCTGTTCTAGTTTTTCTATGAGACTATCGAGGTTGTTGACGATTTTTATTTCCAGATTGACACCAATATCTTCGGCAAATAATTTAAGGGTTTCGTATTCGAATCCCATTTTTTTTCCTTTGTAAATGAAGTAGGAAGTGGAACTGTTTTCCGTCAGCACTGTAAGCGTTCCTTTCTTGGTGATATCCGGTAAATCAATAACTAGATTCGAGGGTTCGAATGATTCTTGTACTGCTGTTTTTTTTGTATCCATTATACAACTTGTAATGGAAGACGCTACCAAAAAGAGCAGTGCAGCAGACAAAAACAGGGTACTCGATTTACTCATTTTATCCTGATATTAAAGACAAAATATGCTTTTAAATGCAATGAAAAGAGCACGTTAGCTAGAGTTTTCAACAAAAGAAATCTAATTTCTTAAAAAATAATCTTCAAAATAGGAGATGGCTTCCGCCATAAAGCGATGAAAAGTATCGGTTATGAGCGCTTCATTTTCTAGGTAAACATCTGGAGCTTTGTGCAAGAGATTATCAAATGAAATTCGTTTTGAAAGTCCAGAGCAAGCATAAGTCAACCCTTCATGCGTCCGGTAATTGTACAACCAATTCATGTCTTTCATTTTGGCAATCATAAATTTGTACTGCTTGCTTTCAAAGGAGTGGTGTTTCGGAGTAGCAGTATAAAACGCTTCAACAAATTGAGAGAGATGAACGCCATGAAAACTACTCCAGTTTTTTGCTAAAAGGTGATCGAAATACAAATCCACGGCAATACCCGAAACTTTCGGTAATGGTTCGTGCAATTTGCTTAGTAGTTCTTTTACAGCGGGATGCGTATCAATGTAGTTGTCTGTTGCTCTGTGGAGTCGTACGCCGCGTTGAATTATTTCCGGGAATTTAGAAAGATTGCTTCCCTTGATTGAATCGCCCAAAAGGTTGGCATGCATCAACTCAAGATCATTATTCGAAAAATATAAGTGACCGAGAAAATTCATGATTCCTTAAATTATAGTTGAGGTGTCAAAATAAAAAAACCGACAGCTGTAGGTGTCGGTTTTTACTTAATATTCATCTTCGTTGAACAGAAAATCTTCTCTTGACGGATAATCTGGCCAAATCTCTTCGATACTTTCGTACGTTTCCCCTTCGTCCTCCAGAGCCTGAAGATTTTCGACCACTTCAAGAGGTGCGCCTGTTCGAATCGCAAAGTCGATTAACTCGTCTTTTACTGCTGGCCATGGCGCATCTTCTAAATACGAAGCTAATTCTAAAGTCCAGTACATATTCTTCGTCGTTTATTGTTCTTTTGCGCAAATGTAATTTTAATTCTTAAGATTCCAAATGATTGGTTGAAAAGAATCTTTATTTGCGTCTTTTTGGTCCATTACAGTCGTGGTTTCCATGGTGCTTCTGGAGCATCTAAATCTGAGGTGAGTTTTCTACTTAAAACGAACAAATAATCACTTAATCTGTTTGCATACTTCATAATGATTGGGTCAACGGTCTCATTGTTACTTAAATCAACAATGATTCGTTCTCCTCTCCGGCAG
>Ga0228650_1000680_pt1 | contig 12868 bp, 9 predicted proteins | sample 62DmetaG_FD_183171 | JGI IMG/M metagenome (GOLD analysis project Ga0228650, IMG submission 183171) | Seawater microbial communities from Monterey Bay, California, United States - 62D | ecosystem: Environmental > Aquatic > Marine > Coastal | place: USA: California | collected 2016-10-28
TCACTATGGATAGGGTTTTTTGATTTATTAAGATGCTCAACAAAAGCTGTAATACCGCCCTCATAAACAAAAACATCTTTTTTATCACTTCTTTCATCAATAATTTCAATATGGACACCTGAATTTAAAAAAGAAAGCTCACGAAGTCGGTTTGATAGTGTTTCAAACTTATACACTGTTTCTGTAAAAATTTCTGCGCTAGGTTTGAAATGAATGGTTGTTCCAGATTTATCCGTTTTTCCTGTTGTTTTGATTGGTGCTGAAGGCACACCAAGCACATAATCTTGCTCATAAACATCGCCATCCCTGTGAATGGTTAAATGAAGGGATTCTGATAAAGCATTAACTACGGAAACTCCTACACCATGCAGCCCTCCAGAAACTTTGTATGAATTGTCATCAAACTTTCCACCAGCGTGAAGAACTGTCATAATAACTTCAGCAGCAGATATTTTTTCTTCAGGATGAATGTCAACAGGAATTCCTCTGCCATCGTCTGTAACAGATATAGAGTTGTCATCATGAATGATCACCTCTATTTTTGAACAATGGCCAGCTAGTGCCTCATCTATTGAGTTGTCTACAACCTCAAAAACCATGTGGTGTAAACCAGTGCCATCATCCGTGTCACCAATGTACATTCCTGGGCGCTTTCGAACGGCGTCCAAACCTTTTAAAACTTTAATATTTGAGGCTTGGTATTCTTCGGCCATATTTGCCCTTTTTAAATAAAATTTATTATACCACGGCTAATAACTTAGGCATTAAATCATCTACTTATTTTAAGGTTTTATAAATAATTGTTTATTGCTCTTAAAGCCCAGTAATGACGCCATTTTCGATATTATAAATAGCAGACGCTTTTTCTCTTAAAGGAAGTTTTTTGTTGCCTATATCAGTCATAAAAATTTGAACTTCTAAGTCAGTCAAAAAGTCTAGTATTGATTTAATTTTTATATTGTCTAATTCGGAAGAAATGTCGTCTATAAGTACAATTGGTTTTTTTCCTTTTTTAACCAACGCTAAAACTTGAAGCGCCCAAAAGACGATAGACATTTTCTTTTGTTCCCCTCTTGAAAGATAGTTTTCGCTTTGTCCGTTTAAGGAAAAATCAACGCTAGCTCGATGCGGGCCATAATTTAAGTATTTGTTTCTCTCCAATGTTCTTTTATTGTTTAATAAAAATGAGGTTATGTTTTGTTTGTTAAGAGGGTCAGTCTCCTTTGACCACCCATTTTGAAGCTCAAATATAAAACTAGAAGACGAGTCTAATAAATTTACAAAACTTTTAGATTTATTTTCGTTAAATATTGAAGAAAGTTTTTCTATATAGGTAATGCGATCCTGTGTAATATCTACTGAAAGACTAGCAAGTTGGGTTAGCCATTCATCAAGATGTATTTTTTCTCCATTACTTAATATGATGTTAATGTTTTTTAATGTTTTTTTATATGAAGCGTAGGTTTTAAGTGTTTTGTCGTTTCCGTGGTATACACCCCAGTCGAGATAAGATCTTTTAAGCTTTGGAGTTCCGCCTACAACAAACCCACGATCAGGAGATATAATTTGAATGGGTAAAAGTTGACTTAAAAAACTATTACTAGGGATTTTTTTTCCATCAACTAAAACACGGCTCTTTTCTCGGCTTTTGCTCAAACTAATCTTTTGTCCATCCACAATTGCAGTGATTTGAATTTGACGATCATCAAAAGGAATAATGTCTTTAAGGTTTTTGGTTTTAAAAGACCTTCCGTGTCCCAAGTAATATAAAGACTCGATAAAGTTAGTCTTTCCCTGGCCATTTTTTCCAACAACTAAGTTGGTTGTAGTTATGGGATTAAAATATTGATCTGATAAGTTTCTAAACTTTAGAATATGGATCTTTTCGATAGTTGCCATTTGGCTTGATATCTAGATTCTCATCGGCATAATAATATATTGATAACTCTCATCATCTATAGCGCTGAGCAAGCAAGATTTGTTTTCACCGCCGGGTATCACCATGTTCACGCTCTGAGAAGAAAGCTTTTCTAAAACAGAAATTAAGTAGTGAATATTAAATGCTATTTCAAGCTCTTTTTCTTGTTTTGTAACCTCAATTTGAGTTTCAGCCCTTCCTCTTTCTGAGTGAGAAAAAATACTTAATTTGTCTTCCCTAAAAACAAGCTTGACTCCCTTTGTTCTCTCGTCAACAAAGATTGAAGCCTGTTGAAGACTTGATAAAAAATCCTCCCTATTGATAACAATTGTATTGCTGAAATCTGTTGGCATTACTTGCTTATAGTTTGGAAAGTTCCCATCAATAAGGCGACTGATGATTTTTGTATTGCTGTCAATTAGTGAAAAGTAGTTGTCTGATAAGTGTATTTCAGCAATATCCTGAGAGCTTTTATTTAAAAGCTTAGTAAGCTCTAAAACTGCTTTCCTTGGCAAAATAACCGTCTTTTTTTCATCTAAATTATTAGTTTGACTGACCTCACCTATTGATAATCGGTGACCATCTGTCGCTACAACAGTCAACGAGTCCATGTTTAATTCAAAATACAGCCCATTTAAATAGGCCCTAATGTCTTGGTTTCCCATCGAGAAACTTGTATTTTCAATCAGCTCCTTTAAGGCTTCTTGTTTGATTTTTATAATACTAGTATTTTGTGTTTTTGGAAGCGCTGGAAAATCTAAATGGTTGAAGGTATTTAGCTCAAAAGTGTTTTTATTTGCGTTTAAATAAACTTTGTTTTCTTCAATTTTGAACTTAATTTGAGTTTTCTCAGGCAGCTTCCTAACAATATCGATTAGATCTTTGGCGTAAATAGTAAAAGTAACTTCTGAGCTGCTTTTGATTTTAGATGACGCACTTATTTCTAACTCCATATCTGTTGTTGTTAGTGTAAGTGTGTTCTCACTCAATTGAATTAATACATGAGAAAGTATTGGGAGTGTTTGTTTCTTCTCCACAACACCGATGACAGTTTGAAGTGGCTCGATTAACTCTTCAACGCTTAATTCCGTGTTCATAATTTACCTTTCTATATAAATTAATTATTGTTATTATTAGTCTATGGGTTTCTTGTTAGTTTCTTTCATTTAATAATTAAAATCAATAAGCTATCTTGTGATTATTTTGTTAGTATCTTTGCTGATTAGTTCTTAAGTTGTTAGTTATTAAACTAATTATAAAATGTTTTCATTCTTGCTAACAACACAACTAATAATTATTTTGTTTATAAGTTAGTAATTTTAATTTTAATGTTTTCTATGTCGTTTTTTATTTCCTCGTTTGTTTCAATTAGTGCTTTCAGTTTTTCACAAGAGTACAGTACAGTAGAGTGGTCACGATTTCCAAAATTTTGACCAATTTTTGCTAAAGACAAAGAAGTAAGCTCATGACATAGATATATAGCCATCTGCCTAGCCTTGACCAGGTGTTGCTTTCGAGAGTTTGACACCAAATCTGAGACGGTAATACCATAATATTTGCTGACAGTTTTTTGTACCTCATTAACCTCGATAAATAATTTTTTTGGTTTAATTAAATCACCAAGTGCGCCCTCTACAACATCTTTGGTTATAAGTGAGTGGTCGATTTGAGAGAAGTCAACAAAGGCTTTAAGCTTTAACAGCGCCCCCTCTAAATCCCTCACATTTGAAACAACATGACTTGCAATAAACAAGGCAACGTCTTCGGTAAGACTAAGAGAAATTTGTGGGTTTTGTGATTTTTTAAGCAATATTGCAGCGCGCATCTCTAATTCTGGTGGAGATAGTTGTAAATTTAGGCCTTGTGAAAACCTTGTTTTTAGTCGGTTCTCAAGATCTTTAATGTTTTTAGGAGGCTGATCACAAGTGAAGATGATTTGTTTTTTGGTGCTAAAGAGAAAATTAAAAACATGAAAAAACTCTTCTTGAGATTTGTCCTTTCCCGCAATAAGATGAATGTCATCAACTAACAAAAGGTCAGCAGACTGATAAAAAAGCTTCACGTTTTCAATTGTGTTGTGTCTAAGGCTTGTCGTAATGTTTCTAACAAAATCCATAAGAGGCACATAGATTATTTTAGCGCTAGGATTTTTTTCAAGCGCAAGGTGTCCTGCTGCTTGCATGAGATGTGTTTTTCCCAAGCCTGATTCCCCATAAATAATAAATGGATTGTAGGGAGAGGCACCAATTTTTTCAGCGATTTGTCGGCTAGCTAGAGCAGCCACTTGATTTGCTGTTCCTAAAACTAAATTATCAAAGGTATATTCTGGAAAAAGCGGTGTTGTATGATGTTTTGTTTGGCTGTTTAATTTTTTTTTGGACTCTGTTACCCCAAACCGAACTTTAATTTTTCTGTCTTGTTCTGAAACGGCAAGTACAATTGCCGACTCTAGGCTTTTGTGATTATGAATATACTTAAGCGCTGAAGCGCTAGGTGCATTAAGATAAAGAATTTCATTTCGTTCAGAAGCTTGCAGTGGCTTGACCCACACACTATACTCGCCAAGGGGTAGAGAGCTTTTAAGAGAGTCTAAACATTTGGCCCAGGTCTGTGACATTGGAGACTAAAAAAATTTGGAATTAAAATTCTAATGATACCTGTAATGATGTTAAATTTGATTAAAGCATTAATCTAGAATAGTTGGATTTAAATCCCTAAAATATTGTATAACTGAGCCATGAGTAAGAATCCATATAGTAAACTTTTTGAGCCTGTTCAGATAGGCCCAGTTGTAACAAAAAATCGTTTTTATCAAGTTCCACATTGTTGTGGCATGGGCCATGTAAGACCTAGAGCTCATGCGGCTATGAGGGGTGTCAAAGCGAAGGGGGGCTGGGGTGTTGTTAGTACAGAAGAGGCTGAGATTCACCCAAGTTCAGATTTGGCTCCTTATGCAGAACAAAGGATTTGGGACAAAAAAGATATTCCTGCTCTCCAGCTGATGACTGATGCTGTACACAAATACGGCGCCTTAGCAGCCATTGAACTTACTCATAGTGGCCACAATTCAACCAATCTTTTTTCAAGAATTCCAGCTATGTCGCCAAACGCACAGGCGGTGAACTTTTTATATCCAAAACAAGCAAGAAGAATGTCTAAACAAGATATTTCGAACTTCAGGGCGTGGCATAGACAAGCCGCCCTAAACGCAAAGGCTGCTGGTTTTGATATTGTTTATGTGTATGCTGGTCATGGTATGTCTGTGGCCCAGCAATTTATACTGCCCGATATGAATAACCGATCTGACGAATATGGCGGAAGTTTAGAAAATAGATTAAGACTAACAAGAGAATTACTCGAAGAAACGAAAGAGGCTATTGGAGATAGTTGTGGCATTGCTTTTAGGTTCGCTGTCGATGAGCTTAAAGGAAAAGATGGCATGCAGTTTCAAGAAGAGGGACGAGCAGTTGTTGAGCTTCTTGCAGAGCACCCTGATCTTTGGGATGTGAACGTTTCTGACTGGTCTAACGATTCTCAAACCTCACGATTTCAACCAGAAGAGGCATACCAAATGCCATATGTTGAATTTGTCAAAAGCATTACTACCAAGCCAGTGGTTGGGGTTGGAAGGCTTACTTCTCCAGACCTAATGGTTAAGCTTGTTGAAAGAGGCGCTTTGGATCTAATTGGTGCAGCGAGACCCTCTATTGCAGACCCCTATTTACCAAACAAAATAAAAGAACAAAAAACAGATCAAATTAAAGAGTGTATTGGCTGTAATATTTGTGTATCTAGTGACAACTTTACAGTTCCTATTCGCTGCACGCAAAACCCCACTATGGGGGAGGAGTGGCGAAGAGGTTGGGACCCAGAAAACATTAAACCTAAGGTTACAGATCAAAGGGCATTGGTTGTCGGCTCTGGGCCATCAGGACTTGAGTGCACAGTTCAACTAGCAAGACGTGGTTACCAGGTGGTTCTTGCTGAGGCTGAGGACAAACTAGGTGGGAGGGTTTTGTTCGAGTCTAGCCTAAAGGGCCTTTCAGCATGGAAAAGAGTTGTTGACAATAGGGTTCATGAGATTCTTCAGAAAAGCAACATAGAGGTTTACAAAGAGAGCAGACTTACAGCTGAACACATTAATGAGTTTGGCGTCAACAATATATTTTTGGCTACTGGCTCAAACTGGAGAAAAGATGGAATTGGAAGAAGCAGACGGGCGCCCATTCAAGGACTGGAAAGCGTTAAAGTCTATTCTCCAGAAGAGGCCATTCAAAACTACAAAGACATTAAGGGCCCGCTTGTAATTTATGACGATGAGCAGGGCTACTTGGCTGGAGTAGTTGCAGACCATCTAAATGCCAAGAACATTGAGGTTGTTTTTGTAACGCCAGCTAGTGTTGTCTCGCCATGGACTGATTCAACTCTAGAGCAAAAAAAAGTCCAAGCATCGTTGATTAATTCTGGAGTGAAAATTATTTGTAATCAATCAATTAGCAACATAGAGGATGGAATTGCTCTGTTAGAGTGTACATATACAGGCGCCATTACAAAACTACCTTGTGAGTCTATAGTTATGGTGACTGAGCGTATATCAGACACCGCCCTTTATGACAGCCTAATGCAAAATAATTTAGAAGGAAAAACACAATACAATATTAAAATCATTGGCGATGCTGAAGCTCCAGGGCTTATAGCTGACGCAGTTTATTTGGGGCACCTGGCAGCACAAAACTTTGAAGCAGATGAAGAAGACATCCAAAGAGGCATGTTTATGAGAGAGATGCCAAGCCTTAAATAGGCGCTGAAAACCCCTTTCTTAATTGATTTTATGAGTGATTTAGAGTAACATTGCCCTCTTTTTATGATGGCCAATTAGGATGCGAAAAACGATAGTTGCTGGAAACTGGAAAATGAATGCGAGTAAAGAGTCAGTTAATTCTCTAATTAATGGAATTCTTTCAGGCATGAGTGATGTTTCCTCTGATGTTATAGTTTGCGCCCCCTTTCCATATCTCTCACAAGTAGAGGCTTTAATCATTAATTCCGACCTAATGCTAGGTGCACAAAACTTAAATGTTAATTCAAAAGGAGCTTTTACTGGAGAGGTTAGTGCAGAAATGATTAAGGACTTTGGCGCTCAGCACGTGATTGTTGGACATTCAGAGAGAAGAAGCCTTTATGGTGAAACAAGTGCTATTGTTGCAGAAAAAACAAAAGCAGCAGTTGATGCTGGCTTAACCCCTATTCTATGTGTTGGAGAGTCTTTTGAAGAGAGAGAGTCTGGAAATACAGAGGCCGTTGTTGAAGAACAGCTTAACGCAGTGGTCGGTCTCCTAGGAATTGAGGCCTTTAATGGTATTATTGTTGCATATGAGCCAGTATGGGCTATTGGAACAGGCTTGACGGCGACACCCGAGCAGGCGCAGTCTGTTCATTTATTTATCCGTAACCTTTTAGCTGGCAGTAATGAGAGCATTGCTCAAAACACACCCATACTTTATGGCGGAAGTATGAATGCTGGTAATGCGGCTGATTTAATTTCTTGTTCAGATATCGATGGCGGGCTCATTGGAGGCGCCGCCCTTAAGGCAGAAGATTTTTTACAAATATGTAAGGCAGGTTAATATGACGTTTCAAATTATTTTAGTTATTCATGTGTTATTGGCTCTTGGCCTTGTTGGGCTAATCCTTATCCAGCATGGCAAGGGCGCAGATGCAGGGGCTGCATTTGGTTCTGGCGCAGCCGGTTCGGTTTTTGGTGCGAGAGGCGCACACTCTTTTTTATATAAACTAACCGCCGTTTTGGCTATTGGTTTTTTTGTAACAAGCATCAGTCTTGCTTACTTTGCATCAAATGAAAGAGTTGCCGCAGATCCTGAACAAAGTATTATGACCCAAAGTGTTATGAGTGATGACGGCTTTGATTCAGATACGAGCGAAATTCCAAGCAATTAGTTTAAGCCGTCGTGGTGAAATTGGTAGACACGCAGCCTTGAGGGGGCTGTAGCGCAAGCTGTGACGGTTCGACTCCGTCCGACGGCACCACTTAATTTAACTGTAATAATGCTGTTTGTTATTGTACAATCAGCATAGTTTCTTACTCACTATTCTATGAGCCTTCTGAATAAAACCGTCCTTAAGGGGATAGGCTTGATGCTTTTGGGCATGAGCACTGTTCCTTTTTTAGATGTCTTTGCAAAACTCTTGAGTGAGGATTATTCTGTGATGCAGGTTACGTGGACCCGGTTTTTTTTCCATGCTTGCTGGTTGATACCCATAATACTATGGCAGCAAGTCCAGTGGAAGAGGGTTCCAGAGAGCTTAGGCCTTCAGTTCATGAGGGGGCTCATGTTAACCCTAGCAACGCTTTTCTTCTTTGCAGCCATAAAGTCTAACCCTATTCCTAACGCGCTGACCCTACTTTTTATCTCTCCTTTAGTGGTAGCTATGCTTTCGCCAGCTTTATTGGGAGAGCGATTTGATTTGTTTATTGGGGCTGGAGTGGTAGTAGGGTTTTTTGGCGTAGTTGTTGTTCTGCAGCCTTCAGGTGAAGAGTTTAAGCCAAGTCTTCTTTTAGCAGTAGTTGCGGGCATTTGTTATGCTCTCTATATTATCTTTACAAAAAAACTTTCCTTTAAGGCGCCTCCCGTCCTAACTCTTTTTTATTCGGCAGTTGTTGGAATTGCAATTATGTTGCCCCTAGCTTTGTTTTCTTGGACGGGGCCCGACTTGAAGGGAGTGTTGCTGGGTGCTGCCATGGGTTTTTTTGCTGCAGCATCACATTTCTTTATTATTAAAGCTTTCGAGTTCGCAAGCGCTTCTGAACTAAGCCCTTTTAATTATTTTGAAATTGTTGGTGCTATTACTTTGAGCTACGTTGTCTTTGGTTATATTCCAAATCTTCAGGCAATTATTGGGCTTTTTGTTATTATGGGAAGTGGCCTCTTTGTGTCTTGGCGTGTTATGAAAAATAATGACGGACAAGCAGAAGACAAAGAAAAACTAATAGAGCCCCTGTAAGAAAAGGCCTTGCACAAATGCAGCTCCATGTTTTTGCTTGTGTTTTAAACAAACGCCTATATATACTTCACTATAATGTCTTGGCTTGAATCGACTCAAGTCTTCTAGCATCTGAATTTTAAATTATTCTATAAATATGAACTGGCGCACAAGAACTGAAAATAAATTAGAGAACTTTTCTGACTGGATTTTTGATAACGCTAAGAAAATGATCCTAGCGATTTTTGTATTAGTAGTTGCAATTGGATCCCAATTGCCTTCTCTAAAGGTGGACACAACTACTGAAGGTTTTTTGCATAAAACAGACCCAATGAGGGTTGAGTACGATGTTTTCAGAGACCAATTTGGTCGTGATGAAAAGCTAATGATCGCTGTTAAAACAAATAACATCTTTGATCTTAATTTTTTAGAAAAACTCGATAATTTTCACCATGCCTTAGAGAATGAACTGCCAAATATTAAGGCGGTCGACTCACTAATTAATGCAAGAAATACTTACGGAATTGAGGGAGAGCTTATTGTTGAGCCCTTAATAGACAGCTTGCCAAAAAATAAAGACGACCTCATTAAGCTTAAAGAAACAGTAACTAACAATAGTCTTTATGAAAACTCACTATATAGTGAAGACTTCACTATGACTACAGTCACGATTGATACAGAGACTTATTCAAGCTCAGGCGCCCCCCAAGAGACACAAAGCTTTGAGTTTGACGATGGGCTGGAGTTTGACGATGGGCTGGAGTTTGACGATGGGCTGGAGTTTGACGATGGGCTGGAGTTTGATGACGATACTCTTGGTGAGCAGAGGCTCTATTTAACTGATGCTGAAAATGACGAAATCATTGCTGAAACGCAAAGAATTATGGAGCGATTTAATGACAGTAATTTTGAGATCTACTTGTCAGGTTCTGCGGCAATTGCAGGTATTTTTAAGCAAGCGCTTATGAATGATTCGGCTGTTTTTATTAGTTTAATGATGATAGTTATCATGGTTGTTTTGTTCGCTTTATTCCGAAGGGTGTCCGGAGTCATATTGCCATTGGCCTGTGTTTCATTGACACTAATAATGACAGTGTCCCTGATGTCAATTTTTTCCGCACCATTTACTATGGCTACTCAAATCATGCCAACATTTCTTCTTGCGGTTGTGACAAGTGCGTCCATTCACTTACTGGCAGTATTTTATAAGGATTTCGCAACAACCAATGATACAAAAAAGTCTCTTAGATATGCAATGGGACACTCTGGATTGGCGATTATAATGACCTCAATTACAACTGCCGTAGGCCTGTGGTCTTTCTCGTTTTCTGGAGTGGCGCCTGTAGCAGATCTTGGTGTTTTTGCTAGTAGCGGGGTAATGGTTGGGCTTGTTTTTACACTAATCTTTCTTCCATCTTTGATTTCGGTAACCAAGTTTAGGCCAATCAAGCAAAGGACAGGAAAGGACGGCCAAACGTTTATGGATAAAGCGCTTATTGGGATCAGCGTTTTTGCAACCAGCAAGCCAAAGTTAATTATTTCACTAAGCGCTGTTTTAATAATATGTGCAGCTATTATTGCTTCTCAATTAAGGTTTTCTCACTTCCCGCTTCAGTGGCTCCCAGAGGATAATTTTGCACGAATAGCAACAGAGGAGGTTGATAAAAACTTAAAGGGCTCCCTTACTCTAGAAGTGATTATTGATACTGAGAAAACAAACGGCCTCTATAATCCAGAAGTCTTAAGGGTTATTGATGACGTCTCTCAAAACATCAATTCGATTTCAACAGGAAATATGTTTGTTGGAAAGGTCATAAGCTACATTGATGTCATCAAAGAAACCAATAGAGCTTTAAATGAAAACCGTGATGAATACTACGCTATTCCAGACGACCCTGACCTTATTGCCCAAGAATTTTTACTGTTTGAAAGTAGCGGCAATAATGATTTAGCCAGTCTCGTTGACTCTAACTATTCTAAAGCCAGGCTAACTCTAAAAACTCCATTCATAGACTCTCTTGAGGCAAACACTTTTATTGATAATGCGCAGCTTTATCTCGATGAAAAGTTTGGCTCCTTGGCAAAAGTAACCTTTACAGGGATAGGCACCCTCATGACAGTGACCTTTGAAGAGGCTATTTATAGTAGTGCAGTGAGTTATATTTTGGCATTTTCTCTTATCGCTATATTAATGGTTTTATTGATTGGAAATATTAAGATTGGGCTCATTAGTATGATTCCTAATCTTTTGCCAATCATTATCCTTTCAACAATCATGGTGATTTTCAAAATGCCTTTAGATATGTTTACACTTTTAATTGGAGCTATTGCACTAGGCCTGGCTGTTGACGATACGGTTCACTTTATGCACAACTTCAGAAGGTATGAGTTGCAGTATAACGATGTAGACAAGGCGGTTCGTTTAACACTACTAGGAACTGGAAGAGCAATAACGCTTACATCTATTGTTCTGGCTCTTGGTTTTCTTGTGCTTACCTTTTCTCAGATGAACAACATGTTTGATTTTGGAATTTTAACCGCAAGCGCAATACTGGTTGCATTGCTAGCTGATTTTTTTCTGATGCCAGCAATTATGAAAATAATCATCAAAGACAAAACAAGCCTGTAATGAAGACATAAAAAAGGCGCTTAACAGCGCCCTTTTTTCTGAAAAAACTATGGTTGTTAGGCTTGAGCTTGCGCCATAACCTCTTCAACGAAGTTGTCTTCTTTTTTCTCTATTCCTTCGCCAACTTCATATCGAACAAACGATAAAACTTCAGAATTTTTCGATTTTACAAGGTCTCCAACAGTCATGTCTGGGTCCTTAACAAATGCCTGTCCGTAAAGAGTTACCTCGTTTACAAATTTTTTCATTCTTCCCACAATCATCTTTTCAATGATGTTATCTGGCTTGCCACTCTCTTTTGCTTGTTCAATAAAGATTGCTTTCTCCCTCTCTAGCAGTTCGCTGGAAAGCTGATCTTCACTTACACACTCAGGCCTAGAAGCGGCAATGTGCATAGCTACATCTTTAGCTAATTCAGCATCCTCAGACGAGAGCACTGCAAGCACTGCAATTCGGTCGCCATGTTTATAGGCGCCTAAAACACCACTATCAGTGCTTACAATTTGCACTCTTCTAACTGAAATATTTTCTCCAATCTTCGCAATAATTCCCTCTCTGGCCTCATCAACAGTTTCTCCAGAATCTAGCTTCTGGCTTACAAAGCTTTCCACTGACTCAGGCTTATTTTTGAGCGCTAGTGCACCTAAGGCTTCTACAAAATCTATAAATGCAGAGCCTTTTGTGACGAAGTCAGTTTCAGAGTTGACCTCAAGAATTGCAGCATGTTTGTTATCATCACTGATAGTAACATTCACCAATCCTTCAGAAGCAACTCGACCAGCTTTCTTTGCAGCTTTTGCAGCTCCTGAAGCGCGCATCAAGTCAATTGCTGCCTCAAGATCTGCATTGGTTTCAACGAGCGCTTTCTTGCAGTCCATCATTCCTGCACCAGTTCTTTCTCTTAATTCTTTAACTAAAGCGGCTGTGATTGCCATATTAATGTCTCCTATATAAACCGAACTTGATTACTTGTCGGCCTCAGTTTTCTTAGTTGAGGTTTTCTTTGCTGCAGGCTTTTTAGCTGCAGGCTTTTTAGTAGCCTCTTTCTTTTCTGCAGGCTTTTTAGCTGCAGGCTTTTTAGCTGCAGGTTTTTTCTCTTCAGCAGGCGCTTCCGCTTCAGTGCTTTCTTCAGAAACCTTTTTCTTTGCTGCAGGCTTTTTAGCTGCAGGTTTTTTCTCTTCAGCAGGCGCTTCCGCTTCAGTGCTTTCTTCAGAAACCTCTTTCTTTGCTGCAGGCTTTTTAGTAGCTTCTTTCTTTGCTGCAGGCTTTGTCTCAACGATAGAAGCTTTAGCCTCCAAAACCGCGTCCGCAATTTTTCT
>Ga0228650_1000689_pt1 | contig 12792 bp, 13 predicted proteins | sample 62DmetaG_FD_183171 | JGI IMG/M metagenome (GOLD analysis project Ga0228650, IMG submission 183171) | Seawater microbial communities from Monterey Bay, California, United States - 62D | ecosystem: Environmental > Aquatic > Marine > Coastal | place: USA: California | collected 2016-10-28
GTCAAATACACGTCACTTGGCCATAGTTCGAAAATCACGAAACCTCGGGGAACTTAGAATATTTTTTTTAATTTTATTTTTTTTAAATTTGAATATTTGGGTTTTTTTTTAAAGTAAATACAATTATTTTTTTTCTCTAATACAATTTAACCAAAAAGTTGTTTCATATTATGTAGTTTGAAACACAAAAAAATTATTAATTTATTAGTTTTTTAAGTATAAAAAATAAAGTGACATCGACAACTTTTTTTTTTATTTTATAAAAAAAAAAAATTTATTAACTAAAAAGTCTTCCAAACATAAACTTTTCACATAAGAATGAAAGAAAAAATTAATTAGAATTATTCTTTCTCCTAAAAATTGAACTGTAATTTCATTGTGTATAAATTTGGACAAATTTTTTATGCGCCAAAATGTTGCTGATTCATCGATGTAAATTTTGGGGAAAATATTGACAGGGAAAAACTTTTAAAAGTTTCAATCTCCCATAACTGCAAAATTCTTCATGCGCAAAGTTTCCCGATCTGTATGATCGATGTAAATTTGAATTAAATTTGAGGAATTAATTGACAGGGAAAAAGTATCTATAATTATTTCAAAGAAATTGCGGCAAACTTGTTTATCAACACATTGTTATATCGTGTTTGCTAATGAATAGTCAAATTTTCATTTTAATTCGTTATTTGTTTAAATTTTAGTAGTGTTTAAAGTTTTTAAGTAGTAACAATTATTTATATGTACGTATATTCTTATATAATTTGTTATTTTCAGTCTAGTTTTTGGGATATTATGTTTTTTTTTTATAATTTACGTGTAAACTTTTCAATTCGTCATTTTTTTAAATTTTAGTAATAACATTTATTTATATGTACGTATTTTCTTATATAATTTGTTATTTTCAGCCTATTTTTGTGATATATTATGCCTTTTATTATATTTTTTGTGTAAATTTTTCATTTCAATTAGTTATTTCTTAAAATTTTAGTCCTTTCTTAAATTTTTTAGTAATAATATTTACGTATATTTAAAAACAGACTGAAAAATGACTAAGACTCTGCAAAAGATCAAGGATATGAACTTGTCAACATAAAAGCTTCCTTGGACAACAAAAATTGTTAGAGCAGGACATTTAAAGAAATATTCGGAAGTTATATTTGATAATCTTATAACGATTTATGTCCAGTATTCAGAATGTACAAATCAACTGACCAAAATTCTCTCAGAATTCCCAGTGAAGAGTATAAAGGAATCTTTGTATCCTATTTCTATTTTATATTTTATTGTTATTGTTATTGTTATTGTTATTGTTATTATGTTATATGTTATTTTATTTTTAATTCCTTTATTTAACTACTGTACATTGTTTTTTTTTCAGTAAAATGGATGGTCCTACTGAATCTGAGTTGGTAGAAACCCCTGTGTCACAATTGCATTTCTTAATTGTCCAGTATGGAATATCCTGGGAAGAATTACGCGAAAGAAGGAAGCGGGCTCTGAACTTGAGGGCCGCAAGAAGATACAGGGAAAGAATTCTTAATCGAATTCAAGAACTGGAAAAGAGTGTAGAAGAAGCCACCAATAGAAGGCGAGAACTCGAACTTGAAGAACAGGGATTGATAAATGCAGAGGAACATGCAATATTATACCTCAACAAACTCGCCTACCAACTACTTGAACAACAAAACTTCAATCCAGGAACTATTGCTGTGCTGTTTAAGAATGGAGACCCTTCATTTGTTATCAGAGAAGATTTCACAACGAACATCCATTGTGATCTTCCTATCACTGACAAAGTTGAATGGCCACTATTATCTTGGGTGCGAGATTTGAAATTTACCATATCAAAGTGACTAAGAATTCACAAGAAACTTAATTTATACTTGGTTTAGGTAGGTGTATTGAGGAAACCCTTCGATAACCAAGTTAGTTTGAATGTATCCATTGTTTTTATATCAATTGTACCTACATCCAGGGATGTGGATCCGCATTGATCGTATAATTTTGTTCCTATTCCTCTCAAAAAGATCCGGATCAATGGACCATAATGCATGCGGATCCACATCCCTGCCAACATCCATGCAACATGGAACCTAAATCTACCTTCCTGCTAAACATAATTTTTTATTTCAGATTTAAGCAATAATGGTTCTGTTGTACTTTTCTGACATGAATGACTTGAGGTAATTTTTACGTAATTACTTTACATAGGTTAGGTTAAATTATCTTTGAATTAAAAATCTTGCAGATTTTGAAATATTTTATCTAAATATGGATTTTGAAAAATTTGATGTACGGATTTGTATTTTTTTTTATTTTCAGGGCCAAAAAGAATATTATTTTCAGGGCCATAAGGTCTTTCCATTGCAACAGATAATGTTTCTTCTGGTATTTCAAGTTCGAATTCAGTTTCTGTCCTATGGTCGCCATCCCATGAGGGAACACTTGTATCTATATGTCTACCAGGAAGGTAGAATTAGGTTCCATGTGGCATGGATGTAGGCAGGGTTCTTTGGGTCATGTTGTTCTACGTGGTTAAGTCCTGTAACTCCAGTGCAGGTTAAGATTATTTTGTTTTCATAAAGGTCTTGTTATTGATCTAGTACCTAAAAATTTAAATTAAAATATTTTGTCCCATTGAAAGGCGCTATTAGTTATTTTGCAGGTGATTTAATTTATTATTTTCTTCTTTTTTACCTGAGCCTCCAGACTGTTTTAGTGGACTATTTTACTGGGTGATTCTTTCATCTTAACATCAAATTTTAACTTAAGATCTTTAAGTTCATATTTCTTTATGTTTCAGATTTCTTATTTCTTGGTCTTTTTCACCTAATAATTGACTTGCCGGAGGCCCTAAATAATTTCCTGGACTATTCTTTGGAAGTAAGTTTTTAGTAGCGAAGCTACTCTATAATTACTAATGTCCGTCCGTCTGTATGTCCGTATGTCCGTCAGGTTTTGGGGGAAACCCGATTTTCTCCAGGTTATTTAAGTACAAATATCCCAATTAGTTTAGTTCCTTACACATATTTATATAATTTATATTTTTTTATTATTCAGAGGTTAACCTGAGTAGCGTTTGTATGTGCGGACAAAACTTCTGGTTTTCTACACTGTGCTAAGTTGAGGGATGCTCACCTTCTGGTTTTCTACACTGAGCTAAGTTGAGGGATGCTCAACACCAAGAAGTTGCCATAATTCGTAAGAAAAAAGGACTTCCAAATCTTATGAATATGGCAGCAATAAGTGAACTTGGCAAGATCCACTTTTCTTAAATTTTTAAAATTTATAAATGTAAATTTTTATGAATATTTTGGTGTCAATTGACCAGGTCCTAAATTGTATAGCAGGATAGTAGGAAATTTAGCCTTTCCAACTTTTCAAACAATACTTCAGGAAATTATTTAAGGCCTCTCGAGCAACCTAAATAGAATCTGTAGAAGCCAGCACTTCGAAAAAATGTCAGAAATAATAAAATGAGATGCATCTCAACTTGGTTCTTTGCAACAGTATTTTGAACCTACCTTTCGTTTCCTGGAGGGTACGGCTAATTTCCTGCTATCCTGCTATCCTGCTGTATACAGCAGGATATTAGTACATTAGGACCTGGTCAATTATTTAATAACTCCGCCTCCAGTCAACAATAAAATGATATGTATTTCAACTTTCAGATACAAAAGCAATGGATACATTCAAATAAATTTGGTTGGTGGAGGGTATCGTACCTACACCTACCTAAACCCTACCTAGAGCCTTGTCAATTCTTACTCACTTTGATATGGTAGGTTCCAAATACTGTTGCAAAGAACCAAGTTGAGATGCATCTCATTTTATTGTTGACTGGAGGCTGATTTATGATGAAGTATAATCCACAAAGAGATGACAATGAACATTGCCAGTAGGATCTCAGGTGAGAAAACTTTATTCCCGTATGGCTTCGAAATCGATTACTATCCACTCAGGGGTGTATATATTCCAATCCAGTCGAATTTCATTCCCCCCTCTCTTTCTAATTTCGTTCCCCAAATTTTGCTTGTATTAGCTCCCTTGTATATCAATTATATCAAATTATGGGGGGAATAATCGAATTTATACACCCCTGTATCCACTAGATTAGAACCGAAAATGATTTTCAACTTGACCTAATATTTTGCTCAGTTTTTCATTAGGAACACTTTGAGTACTTGTGATATTGTCAGATAAGCAAACAGTAGAGTCTTCACTAGGTGTAGCAACAATTGGATTATCCCCTGCTTTGTTTACCACATTCAAGGTATCATTTTTTAGTGCTTGTCAGTGGTTGTAGAAGCGGGTTTTTTCGGAGGAGATGCACATATAGGGATTCCTATATTGAAAAATTATGTTTTTTAAAGGAATTAACATTTCAACCAGAATTGTAAGACAGATTAACTCCATATTAGTATTTTTTATTATTGGTAGCTTTTAGAATCAAAAAAAAAATTATTATTAGGTCCCTGGATGACATTCTTCCAGTCTAACATGGCCCAGTCAATCTGTCTTACAATTCTGGTTGAAATGTTAATTCCTCAGTACATCGTTCAGTCTAGCATGGGCAAGTCAAGCAGCTTGTCAATCTCAGCTTCTTAGCAGCGACATTGGTTGTTGTGGAAAGGTAGTTGATGTAATTGTTCAATAACCTCTCTGAGTTTCTTAACAGAAGTTTCTGAGATCTTTTTCCTGGATTTTGTGATAAGAGAAGATACGCTATCTGGATTTAAACCATCAACGGTAAGTTTCTTAATTAAATTTAACTAAAATTTGGTCACATACTTTGAGAGAGCTATAGATAGTAAATTACTATCCATACGAAACAGTTAAATCCTTTTTGCAATTTTCTTATTAATTTGATAAGCCGTCAATAACGTAAATTAAACCGTTAATGGCTGTATTTTTTTAGTTCACCTGAGTACCGTGACGTGGTTCACAGCTGACTTGAGATCTAATACCGGTGGACAAGCTTTCCCACAGTGTGTGTATTATGTCCAGGGAGACCTGCACTGGAGATCGGTTCCAAGACCAACACCAAGAAGAGGAAGAGATTTAAGCCTAGCAACCTAGATAGGCTTTGGAGTATGATCCACAGTAGATAAACTTGATTTACATCCGGCAATTGTTGTTTGTCTTCTCTTTGTGGATTATACTCCAACGCTTCATCAATTATGACCCGGTCGGTTATATAATTTTTTCTTAAACCATAAGTCTTCATTAATTTGTTTAACCGACCGGGTCCGAAATAGTAATATTGTATTTTTATAAAGCAGGATAGCAGGAATACATAAACCCTCATAGGACCTGGTCGGTTATATAATATCTTCTATTCTCTGAAATTCCAGGGAAAGGTCTCAGAAAATTCTTTTAAGAAAATCTTACCTGTCGGTTATTGAACCAACAACATCAACTACCTTTAAACAACGGTCAATGACGAGACAGGTAAGAAGTAGAGACTGCCAAGAAGCTTGACTTGGCACTGTTACACTGTAACGAACTTTATAACCGACCAGGTCCTAAATTAAAATATTGTTTAAAGCAGGATAGCAGGAATCAAGAGACTCTGATAGGGTTAAGGTAGGTGTAGGAATGGTACCATTTACTAATTAAGGTAGGTGTAGGGATGGTACCAAATACTAATATAACTTTGTTAACTGGTAATTGGTCATTATTTATTCCTGCTATCCTGCTTTAAACAATTAATTATTGTATTATTCGCCACTGCCACTGCCAAGCTCAACACATAACGCAAACAATTAATGGCGGTGGCAGTGGCATATAGATACAAGTGTTCCCTCATGGGATGGCGACCATAGGACATAAACTGAATTCAAACTTGAAATACGAGAAGAAATATTATGTGTTGCAATTGAGAGACATTATGGCCCTGACAATAATATTCTTTTTCAGAATATAAATGAGCGCACGTGGGAAACCACGGCCAGGATCAAGCCATCAGAACCCAGGGCCAGGACCGAGCCATCAGAACCCAGGGCCAGGACCGAGCCATCAGAACCCAGGGCCAGGACCGAGCCATCAGAACCCAGGGCCAGGACCGAGCCATCAGAACCCAGGGCCAGGACCGAGCCATCAGAACCCAGGGCCAGTAACACGGAGGCGTAAGATGGAGAATGCACTGATGTACAGTCGCCTTATGGCAAAACATGATTTACGGGTGAGTTTTATATATTTCAAATAATGTTGAAGTTTTGTGAAGCGCTTGAAAGTTTTCTGTGTTACTTCATAAAAATACATATAAAAAGAAGGATTGCAGCGAGAATTGGAAAAGAAAACCAGCAGCTAAATATTAAAACAGTTCTATAGTGGCCAAATTTAAAGCTAGGATTACCAAATTTTAGGTGGAGATTTTATTTTACTTCTTGTTGCATCCCTCCTTTTCTACGTATTTTTATGATATCACACAGAACACTTTCAAACGCTTCAAGTTTGGTGCGTTCGTCTGCACAAGACGGTATGTTTTCTTGATATACATATCACCTATTGAGTTATAACCTTTTGGGATTATACCTTTGGCAGTTACCTTTCATAATTATTTTAGGACCGTGCGGTGAAACTTGTAAGTCATGAATATCAAAGAAAACCTAAAAGGAAGAGTAGAGCTCTAAACACTGAAGGTAAATAATATCTTCATTGACTTTTCTTACTCAATAAAACTATGATGAAAATGATTTTTAATATTCACTGGTCAAGTTATGTTTATGTTGCATCCCTACACCTATCTTAACCCTATGGTTGGAATATTGATCGTAATAATTGGGCAGGTGTTTTACTTTCCTCGTTCCAATTCAGAGTGATTAAGCTTACAAATTCCTTGAAGATTCCTTTATACTCTTCACTGGGAATTCTGAGAGAATTTTGGTCAGTTGATTTGTAGATTCTGAATACTGGACAGAAATCGTTGGAGTATCAAAAATAACTTCAAAATATTTCTTTAAATGTCCTGCTATACCTTTCTCTCCAAGGAAACTTTTGTGTTGAGAAGTTCATATCCTAGATTCTTCACAATTCTTCAGCCTGTTCAATTGAACTGTCCATCACCGTTTTCCTGTTTTGCAATTAACCAGTCACAAATAAAGATTTATCTGAGATAAATATACTTTATGAAATTATTTAGTAAATACTTTATAAACTAAAACGTACAATATTTATTTTTAGTTGATGCAGTTTCTGGCCCAGAAGATGCAGTTTCTGGCGCAGAAGATGCAGTTTCTGGCGCAGAAGATGCAGTTTCTGGCGCAGAAGATGCAGTTTCTGGCGCAGAAGATGCAGTTTCTGGTATGTATATATTTTAATGCAGTTTAAGTTCTGATATATACTATGATGAAATTTTACACTCCATATCACTTAGTGTGATACTCTGTGTTCTTATGTGTTTTTCTCAAACTGGGATACATGAAACCAGCCATAAGATTTGGAAGTTTAATAGCCATACTCAATAGTTTTTCTTACGAATTATGGCAACTTCTTTGTGGTGAGCATCCCTCAACTTAGCTCAGTGTAGAAAACCAGAAGTTTTTTGAATTTTCAATAAGAGTTAAAGCATCAGTTTCATTCATTTCATAAGATTTGGAAGTCCTTATTTCTTACGAATTATGGCATCTTCTTTGTGGTGAGCATCCCTCAACTTAGCTCGAAGTGTAGAAAACCAGAAGTTTTTTGAATTTTCAATAAGAGTTAAAGCATACATACCCTGTACTTCAAGGTATATCTGATTAAATATTTTTTTCCTTTGATAAAAAGTTTTTTTAAAAATAATTAACGGTAAAATGTTCTTATTTAGTTGATTCAGTAGAAGAGGATCTAGGTAATGGATCTAGGAGAGATGACTCTCAACATGAATTACAAAGTAGGTTTGTTTATATTTAGTTAAAATTATAGTTTTTGTACAAATGATGATTAGAATTGTTTTTGTTTGTGTTGGGTTATATTATGTATATTTATACATGCTTCATTAAAGTAATGACCTGTCACCCGTTCTCAAGGCCATATTAGCCAGTCAATAATTAAAATTCAATTTGACTGGCTAATATGGCTTGGTCAATTGATGACGCGAATAATTTTTCGCGTCAATTATTCGCGAATAGTTATTCGCGTCATCAATTGACCAAGCCATATTATCCCATCGTTGTAATCATCTGCCATCTTGAAATCTACAATTGAAATGATCCATCACCATCTGCCATCTTCAAAACTGCATAGATCATGTTGTTGAAAACAGCACAGCCAAAATAAATTCGATGTGCGCTCGTGGAGGCTAGACTAGTATCCTTGGAAGTAGAATGTTCTATATCCTTCATAATAACTCCAAACCTATCCATTAAGAACTTTAAAGCCCTTGGCATAGTTTCATCAGGCTTTGAAGGAGAGTTACTGAGACCGAGGCTTATAGTTCCAAACAAGCCAGTCATGGCACGCTGTCCTGCTAATGAGTCATCCTTGTTTCTACTCTGACGCCACTTCATAATTTCATTATACCAGAAGCTAACATCTTTCAAAATAATCCTTGAAAAAAGATTATAATGCCTAGAAAAAAGGGCTTACAGATTTTCTTCAAGGCATCATAGAGCTTCTCTAGATTTATATTCATTAAAGTAATGAGCAGTTGCCAGTTGACAAAGCCAAATTAGCCAGTCTGCTATCTTCAAAACTGTTCTTCTGTGGAACTGCTGTTGTTTTGTAGAGACGTGTTCAATATACATTATTAATTTATAAACCTGATAAAACAATCTGATAAACATATTACATTTATCAAATTGAAGTTTAATAATTCTCTCTATATATATATTTATTTTTTTTGCAGGGTCTGATTCCCTGGATGAATTAATGGACCTCGATGCACAATCTGATATGGAGGACGAGGTAGAAGATCCGTATTTAGATATCAATCCTGGACCAGAGTATCCTGACAAACTATTCTTAACCATGAATAAGGATGATGCTGATTTTTGTTTTGATCTGAAAGGTATAAATTAATTTCTCATTGTTGTAGTGTTTTGCAGTATATTACAAAACTGTTATTTACAGAAATTTTGCTGGCTGATAATCCAGTTTCCTTCTTCAAAATTCAAAGGCTTATAATCCATCTACGAAAACGCCTACCTTTCATCCCAACTTATGAGGTGATTAGAATTTTTAGAGTTTCCTTTTGTTTATTATTTCATTCTAATCTTATTTATATATTTATATGTATATTTAGAAATTGTTCAAAAATGTATATGAAAATGTACAGTATGTAGATATACCTTCCGCTAGTAATTTGCCTGGAGAAATTTCTGAAGCTAGGTACACAAGTTACACCTTATTGTTTTATGTTCAAATATTAAGTTTAGATCTGTAAAGTACATTATTGAGAAGTTATGGCCTTTATCAATGTTTTATATTTAATGATGACTGATTTCATAGTTTATATGAAACTTACTGTAATGAAACTACTTATTTTTAGGTATCCTGTTAAAGATATGGCAAGCCGGGCATTAAAAGAATATGTTGTGAAATTCCTACAGCCTAGGCCTACACGTCTGGAATTCTCTCTTTTTGGCGATGGTGTTGATGGTGGCCGTTCGACCAACACCAAATATTATGTGACCTGGATAAGGTAATTGTTCTTAAAGGAGTTGATAAACATTTTCCAAAATTGTTCTTTTTCAAAGCTGAAGTAAATGATTTCGTGTAGTGATACGTAATTGTTGTTTAGGTTTCATCCCAACAAGGGGACCTCTGCTGACTGCGGCATAATGTTGCCCTTGTCAGTAATCAGGAAATCTGCTAGATCTAGGTTACCTGACAACTTTAGTCAGTACTGTGTAGACATAGTAAATGAGTAAGAATTTATTATTAACAATTTAATATCGGAAAAAATGATAACATTCATAAAATCCAAAATAACATAATTAGATGAATATTAAGGCATCACCATAGTTTAAAAGAATTTAAACATTCATTACATTTGTGTTTTCCATGAAATCTAGATAAATATATCCATTGTATTTGTAGACTAATTATAACTGGAATAGATGGTTTGAAATGCGAGTTACGCTATTGGATACATGACTCTGGTAATATATTTTAATAATAGCATTTAAATTTGTGGTACAGTATAATTATTTATGCCGCCATGAAAAATAAATCATCTCTTAATGCTTTCGATCATGAATAGTCCTCTTTAAAGTAATGTTTTTTTTATGTATTCCTATGTATTTTAGTTGCGTATGCTGATGTCATGGGCGTAGCTGGACACAGTGGAATAGAGAATTGTTCCAAGTGCAGAGTCAAAGCAATGAAATTTACTGATAAATTTCTGAAGCGAACTGTACCATCCCGAGTTGGATGGGAATCTCTTAATGTGTTTATCCCAGGTTATCTTAAAAGTTATAGGTTGTTTTTCATTCTCTATTTTGAATTACATTTGAATTATATTTTAAATTAATGAAACCTTAATTATTTTTAGCTGATAATCAAGTTGCTCTACCAAGAACGGATGAAGCCTTTAGAAGATCTGCAGAGTCTAACCAAACGAAGAAAACACCGATGTTGAAACTCCATGAGTCCGTAGACCTGATATTGAAGCTGCCCTCATGTGAGAAGCTACATCAAAGTAAGTATAATTATGAAATATTTTATGCCAACAGTTTTGTGTATTTCATTATTAATTAATTGTCATTTGAAACTGTTTTTTTATCCTCTGGTAGTCTTTGAAAACTTAACTAGGTACTTAATATAATATATTTTAGTTGACATAGGAGTAAATAAGAATACTTTGAAGCTGATGCTTCAAGGGAGGAACAAATATTCCGGATTCAACCAGCAGGCTTTAAACCAGATGGAATCTGTGCTGCTGTATGTTAATCCACAATTGAAGGAACAGGTCCATTTTGATAGATTACCAAGGTAATTAAAATTTCTTCAACTCTTTCTTTTCTTGTTTATTAAATTTAGATTTTCGTATACCTTGATTATTTGATAACTGAGAAATTAATGTAACAATTATTACATGTTTTGAAATAATTGAATATTACTTTTATAAAGGGCAGACATGTTGCGCTTTACAGACCCAAAGAATTTACAAGCACTCAAGGCCAGCGAGTATCATATTTTAGCCAACTATCACCTACTTTTATTTACAGAGGTGTGTACATTGAATACTCTGTCTTCAGCAGCGGTTTTTGTATGAAAAATAAATAATCCAGATATTTTATATACTTCTATTTTACTTCAGGTTGATGGATTAACTACTGAGGATCAGAGAATCCTGCGCTACCTATTCCATATAAATAGGCTGATGGAGACTAGAGAGCATTTGACAGGTTGGTGTTATATTTAGTTGCAATGTTACTTTATAACTTTATAACACATTAAATATATATACCCTCTATGCCTGTAGAAAGAGATTCTAAATATTACTGAATTTAGATGATCGTGTGAGGGAAATACAGCAGTTTGTTATGAAATTTAACCAAATTACTGCTCTTCGCTTTGGACAAAGTTCGCAGTCTCACAACAGGCACATGCTTATCCATATAATCGAGTATGTTCGGTTATATGGTCCTAGCATGTCCTGGTCTGCCTATGCCTTTGAGAGTATTAACCATACCCTTCGAACTTTTATTCGAGGGTACAACTTTGGATTGCTTGAGTTTAGTAACAGGTGTTCATTTTGTTTAATTCATTAAGAAATAAACCGGACAGATTAATACATATATATACGGACGAACATTCCTAATTATAGAGTAGTTTTTCTAACAAGCTGTAACTTATTTTATTTAGGCTTTTGATGCGATACTCGCATAGTGCTTTCTTCGATACGCCAAGCTTGTACAATACGAAAAACATGGTGCGGTACAAGAGGAGAAACTTTAAGATTAAGGGGCAGAAATATTATTTGTTTGAAGAGTGGGCATACTGTGTGAAAGATCCAGATCCAGAGAAAGCTCGCTGGAAAGCTCAGAAACTAGTTACATTTTACCCTGCCTATCATTCCCCTGAAAATTCTTTAAAAATTGGGGTAGGGAGAACCGATGACTTTACGGACTTGCATGAACCCGTTTTTAAGGCTTCACATTTGTTTCAGCCAAGATTGTTAGCCTTGGAATTTTATTTCCCTGATAACAACGTGTATAGATGTTTAATGCCATGCAGTTCTTAATGTCATGTATCAGTTAAGAATGAATTGTAATATAATCATTTTATTATTTGTCTTTTCCCTGTTCGATGTTAAACACTTCATTAAAACAGATTTTTACTTTCAGAAAAAAATGTCTATGAGGGGTGGGAGAGGACAGGAATCCTACCGAGGCGCCCACGCCTACACTGCGCCGCGCCCTAGAGTTGAGGACACCTACACTAGCGGGCGCAACCGTATGCCTCAGGATTCATACAGTGCCGCCAGACACTACAGCGGTTCCTACAGGGACTTATATACGGACTCTTATACTGAAAGGGGATATGGCTCCCAATCAACAGGTAATATATTTTGTAAGGGTGTTATACAAGTAAGAGTAGGATTTCTTATTCCATTTAACCTGATTTTTAATAATTTTCAAGTTATAAATTCAAGAAAAATCCACGTAATTGAAATGATTTTCGAGTTTAAAATTGGATAAAAATCCATGTAATTGAAAGATTTTTGAGTTATAAATTCGAGAAAAATCCACGTAATTGAAATGATTTTCGAGTTTAAAATTGGATAAAAATCCATGTAATTGAAAGATTTTTGAGTTATAAATTCGAGAAAAATCCACGTAATTGAAATGATTTTCGAGTTTAAAA
>Ga0228650_1000694_pt1 | contig 12727 bp, 10 predicted proteins | sample 62DmetaG_FD_183171 | JGI IMG/M metagenome (GOLD analysis project Ga0228650, IMG submission 183171) | Seawater microbial communities from Monterey Bay, California, United States - 62D | ecosystem: Environmental > Aquatic > Marine > Coastal | place: USA: California | collected 2016-10-28
AGATCGTAACTCGGGCGAATGATAATACCGCTATTTAAGTCATCCAAGAGTGAGTCATACTCTTCTTGCGCGCACTCTGGGTTGTCGCGCTGGGCTTGCATGCGGTAGCTGAGCTCAGACCAGGCTCTATTTAGCTTGGTGATGCTTTCGCTGTAGATCTGCTCGTTGTTAAGGCTGATGTTGAAGGTTTTGTCTGCGCTGGTGCTGCCGATGTGGTGGGCGATGTCCGAAACCTTGTGCTTGGCTAGGATGGCCATGACAGAGGCTAGCTTTGGTTTGTCGATCTCGATGACGGCGCCGAGTTCTTCGGCGAAAAGGGCTGCTAGGACTGACTCTGACGGATGGCGGTCGGGGCGACCGCCGCTACCTTCTGACTGCGGAGCTCTGATCTCTGCCCTCTGAGCCCCGACGAGCTTATCGAGGAGTAAGGAAACGCCTTTACGCCCAGCAATTGTCATCTCGGCGATGCTTGCCAGTAAGCCTCCATCTCCACGGTCATGGTAAGAGAGAATAAGGCCTTCAGCGAGTAATTGCTGGATCGAATTAAAGAAACCTAAGAACTTCTCAGGAGAATCTAAGTCGGGAGCGTCCTTGCCGATCTGGTTGTAAACCTGCGCAAGAGTGGAGCCGCCTAGACGGTTTTTACCTGCGCCTAGGTCTAGGAGGAGTAGGACACTGTTAGTAGACTTTAGATCTGGTGTGGCCGTCTTGCGGATGTCTTCGACGCTGCTGAATCCTGTTACCATGAGGCTGAGGGGGGAGACTTGTTTGTGGTCTTTGCCTGAGCTGTCTTTCCATCTGGTGCGCATGGACATAGAGTCTTTACCGACGGGGATACAAATGCCTAATGCGGGGCAGAGTTCCATGCCGACAGCTTTGACGGTGTCGTAAAGCTTGGCGTCTTCCCCTGCTTCGCCTGCGGCAACCATCCAGTTGGCAGAGAGCTTGATCTTGCCAATTTTACCAAGGTAGGCGGAGGCGATATTAGTCAAACATTCGCCGATGGCTATGCGACCAGACGCGGCAGCGTTGAGGATCGCGATCGGTGTGCGCTCGCCCATGGCCATGGCCTCACCGGTGGTGCTATCCATACTGGTCGCAGTTACAGCGACGTCGGCGACGGGTGTTTGCCAGGGGCCGACCATTTGATCGCGGGCGACCATTCCGGTGATGCTGCGGTCGGCGATGGTGATGAGGAAGCTCTTGTTGGATACGGCAGGGAAGCGTAGCACGCGGTCAATGGCTTCATCTAGTTGAATTTCGGATACCTCAAGCTCGGCGTGGGTTTCGGTCAGGCGGCTGACGTCCTTGAGTATCTTGGGTGTCTTGCCGAGGAGAACGCCCATTTCCATGTCGATGGGCTTATTTTTGAAGTGGGAGTCTTCGAGTACGAGCTGTCCATCGTCGGTGGCTTCACCGACGATGGCGAGCGGGCAGCGTTCACGCTCGCAGAGTGCGGTGAAGGCGTCGATACGATCGGGCATAACGGCGATGACGTAGCGCTCTTGGGATTCATTGCACCAGATCTCCATGGGGCTCATAGAGGAGTCTTCGTTGTGTATGTTGCGCAGGTAGAAGCGTCCGCCTGTAGCTTCGACGAGCTCGGGGAGGCCGTTGGAGAGGCCACCGGCGCCGATGTCGTGAATGGAAAGTATGGGGTTGTCTGCACCGAGGGCGATACAGCCGTCAATCACTTGTTGGCAGCGACGTTCCATTTCTGGGTTGCCGCGCTGGACGGAATCAAAGTCGAGGGCTTCGGACTGCGAGCCTGCTCCGATAGAGGAGGCTGCGCCGCCGCCGAGACCGATCTTCATCGCTGGGCCGCCGAGTTGAAGAATGAGTGCTGTCGGTGGGATGGGCTTTTTGTCAACGTGTTCGCGCTTCATGTTACCCATGCCACCTGCGACCATGATCGGCTTGTGATAGCCGCGGTGCTGCCCGTTGTGCTCTAGTTGGAGGGTGCGAAACATCCCGCAGAGTTGTGGGCGGCCAAACTCATTGCCAAAGGCTGCACCACCGATCGGGCCCTCGAGCATGATGTCGAGCGGGGAGGCCATGCGGGTGGGGTGCTCGGGCTTCGAGGCGCTCATCCCTGGGGCGAGCTGCTTTTCCCATGCTTGTATGTAGCCGGGCACTTCGAGATTGGAAACCATGAAGGCGGAGATGCCAGCCTTGGGGCGACCACCAATGCCAGTGGCACCTTCGTCGCGGATTTCACCACCGACGCCCGTTGCGGCGCCCGGGAAGGGCGAGATTGCGGTAGGATGATTGTGGGTCTCTACTTTACAAAGAATGTCTAGCTGGCTCGGAGTCTTGCGATAAGTTTTGCTTGAGCCCGTTTGGTCGACTTCCCACCAGTCCGCGGGGGAACCAGGGATCACGCCACAGTTGTCGGCATAAGCGGAGAGCGTGCCTCCGGGATTTAACTTGTGGGTGTTACGAATCATGTCGAAGAGAGAAAGAGCGCTCTCCTCGCCGTCGATGATCCAGTCGGCATTAAAAATCTTGTGACGGCAGTGCTCGGAGTTGACCTGCGAGAACATGACAAGCTCGGCATCGGTCGGGTCGCGTTCCATTTTCTGGTAGGCGGCTACCAAGTAGTCGATCTCGGGTTCGGACATCGCGAGGCCCCAGTCAATGTTGGCCTTGGTCAAAGCTTCGGGACCTTCGACCATAAGTGGGACAGTGCGAAGGGGTGCGGGTTCGAAGTGGCTGAAAAAGTCGGCGACGTCGTCATAGACGGCTTCGGTCATACGATCGTGCAGGGCGAGGAGCGCTAGGCCAAGGTCTTTGATGCCGAGGACAAGACCGTCGGCAGTGGTGATACGAAAGTGAATGCCTCGCTCAACGCGTGCCACAGCCTCAAGGGCACAGTTGTGGAAGATGTCTGTTGCCTTAGTAGACCAGGGCGAGATCGTGCCCTTACGTGGGGTAACGTAGAAACCGCCGTCATCGGTAAGGTTAAAATGTCCCTGTGCTCCGAGGAGGACGAAAGCGCGCTCGGTGGTGGTATCGTCAAGCGGATTGGTCGCCTCGATGAAGTAGCACTCGACGGCGTCAATCTCGGCGATGTTGCGCGCGTTGATGGCGTCATTGAGCGCTGTTTTAAGTGCGGTGAGACGGAAGTCGGAGAATGCCTGTCGGCCCTGAAGAATGATCGGTTGCATAGCTGTAAAAGTGGGAAAACAGCTAAGTTGGCGTGCGCTTCAAGGGCTAACAATACTGAAAACTTGAAAAATGCAGCTAGCCATTGAGTTTTGCCTACGAATTCAACTCGACCAGCTTCGCCATAATGGCCTTTTGCGCATGTAGCCGGTTCTCGGCCTCGTCGAAAATGATGCTTTGCGGGCTATCGAGGACTTCCTGGCTGACTTCCTCGCCGGCGTGGGCGGGGAGGCAGTGGAGGAAATAGGCGTCCGACTTTGCCAATGCAAGTAGAGCGCTATTTACTTGGTAAGGTGCCATCACTGTCTTGCGCTTCGTAGCCTCAGCCTCGTCACCCATCGAGACCCATACGTCTGTATAGAGGACGTCCGCGTCTTTGGCCGCTGCCTTAGCGTCGGTAGTGAAGGCGTAATTTTTTGCCAATTCATCTGCTTCGAGTGCCGCATCGATTTCATGCGTCGGGGCAAAACCTTCGGGACCCGCGAGCACGATTTCCATGTCAAACATGGCGGCAGTGTGAATCCATGAGTTGGCCATATTGCTAGCACAATCTCCGAGAAAGACGACTTTCTTGCCTTTGAGCGTATTGATATCCATCGCCTCGGGCGAGTAGCGCTCTAGGAGGGTGAATATATCTGTGTAAAGCTGACAGGGGTGGTTGAAATCGGTCAATCCATTGACAATGGGCATGGTGGCATGCTGGGCAAATTCCTCGACGATCTCGTGTCCGTAAGTCCGGATGACGAGGCCATGCAGATACTGAGACATGACCTTCGCGGTGTCTGCAATTGTTTCGCCTCTTCCGATTTGTGTGTTCTGCGAGTTGAGCACAACAGGGAATCCGCCGAGTTCGTTGACGCCGACTTCGAAGGAGATCCGAGTTCGCGTGCTGCTCTTATAAAAGAGCAGGCCCCAAGATTGCTTTTCGAGAGCTTGCGGGCATTTGAGCCGATTGTCCTTGAACCGCTTAGCGAGTGAGAAAACTTCTTGCGCTTGTTCTAAGGTAAAATCGGTTTCTTTTAAAAAATGATGCATCGTATTGAATGAAGGCTTAGCGTGAGAAGCGTGAAGCTAGTGTGACGCTTGTGCTTTGCCTCGAAGGGCTGAGCGAAGCGCTTGCCCTTTAGGGCGATCAAGGAAAAATTAAGGATTACTAAATTTGCTCAGAAAAAACCTCGTCCAGAATAGCGACGGATTTACTGAGTTCTTGGGCGGTGGCGATGAGTGCGGGGAGGAGCCGGATGACATTGCAACCGGCAGGGACGGTGAGGAGGCCTTTTTCTTGTGCGGCAGCAGTGACCTTGAGATTGTGGCCTTCGGCTTTGAGAACGAGCCCCACCATGTAGCCAGCACCCCGTATGCCAGCAATTAGTTCGGGATATTTTTCGGCTAACTTATGTAGTTCGGCGTGCCAGTGGGGGCTCTTGGCCGCAACACTTTCGATCAATTTTTCCTCTTCGATGATGTCGAGGGTAGCGTTGGCCGCCGCACTGGCAAGCGGACTGCCACCGAATGTGGTGCCGTGTGAACCTGGCTGGAAAAGTTCTGCATAAGGTTCTGAGACCCAGATCGCACCAATGGGAAAACCGCCACCAAGACCTTTGGCCATACCGATGGCGTCAGGTTTGACGCCGCTTTCTTCGAAGGCGAAAAAGTGCCCGCTCCGCCCAATGCCGCATTGCACCTCGTCGAGCATGAGCATCGCACCCCGCTCGCTACAAAGTGCCCGCAGCTCTTGTAGGAAGCTAGGCTCGGCGGGAAAGAGTCCGCCTTCGCCCTGTATGGATTCGATGAAGACTGCCGCGACCGAATCGTCGACCAAGTTGTCAAAAGTTTCGATTTTATTGAGTTCGCCGAACTTGAAGCCTTCTAGCATGGGCCGGAAGCCGCCTTGTATCTTCTCTTGGGGAGTGGCCGCCATCCCGCCGAATGTCCGGCCATGAAATGCATTTTGGGCAGCGACCACAGTGAAGCGTTTGCTTTCTTCGCCGCAGATGTTTTTGCCGTGGAGCCGTGCGAGTTTGATCAGAGCGTCGTTGGATTCTGCGCCGCTGTTGCAAAAGAGCAAACGACCTGCGCCCGCTCGAGCGACGAGCCGATTGGCAAGTTTTTGCTGCTCCGGAATGCCGTAGAGGTTACTGCAATGAGTGAGCGTCGCGGCTTGTGCTTGTAGGGCCGCAACCCATTTTGGGTGTGAGTGCCCGACAGAGGTGACCGCGATGCCACTGCCAAAATCGAGGTACTGCCTGCCTGACTCGTCATAGAGATACACGCCTTCGCCCCGCACGGCGTTGAACGCGGGCGGTCCGTAGTTTTTAACTAATGTGGGATGGTGGCTCATAGGAGAGAATTGGCGGGAAAACAGCAATTAGGCATTCACGATTTCGGAACCGACGCCTTGGTCGGTGAAGATTTCTAGTAAAAGACTGTGGGCTTGCTCCCCGTCGATGAAGTGGACGCGGTGAACGCCGTTTTTAAGAGCGTCGACCGCACTATCGGTTTTTGGGATCATGCCTTTGCTGATGGTGCCGTCCTTGACGAGCCCTTCGACTTCGTCGACCCTGAGAGTGGAAATGAGCGACTCGGGGTCACTCACATCACGCATCAGGCCAGGCACATCGCAGAGATAAACGAGACGACGCGCGCGCAGCGCGGCAGCCACGCGACCCGCAGCGGCGTCAGCGTTTGTGTTGTAGATTTGGCCGTCCTCGTCGCAAGCTATGGGTGAAATGATGGGGATGTAGCCGTCGTTGAGAGCTTTTTTGATGATCTTAGTTTTTACGGTATGTGTCTCGCCCACGAAACCGAGGTCGAGCGACTCGCCGTCTACGACAACTTCTTTCTTGTCGCAAACGAGAATACTATTGCCAGGTAAGGCAATCGGTCGAGCGTGCTTGGCTTGGAGGATTTCACAAATCTCTAAATTGACAATTTTGTTGAGCGTGTGATCGACCACTTTGACCGACTCAGCATCAGTGATTCGTAGTCCGTGCTCGAAGCGTGTCTCTACGTCCGATTTAGCGAGTGCCCGCGTGATGGCTTTGCCTCCGCCGTGTACAACCACGACTTTGACACCCGCCGCGTGGAGGAATGCGATATCAGTCGCGACTCGAGTCCGCAGCTCTGGATTGGCGTCGTCCATAAACGCGCCGCCGTATTTGACCACGAAGATCGCATCCCGAAACCGTTGGATATAGGGGAGTGCTTCCAAGAGCACGGCTGCCTTGGTTGTGACGTCGAGATCTATGAGATGAGACATTATTCTGACTTATTAAAGTTTACGTAGGCTTCGCTCAGGTCTGAGGTGAGTAGACGGAAGCTGCCGCTACCTTGATTCAAATTGAGAGTGATCCGGAAGCGTTTCTTGGCTACGATTGCTTTCCACTCGCCTAGTTTGCTGTCCTGTGGCATGCCGCCGATGAGGGCGGGCACTTCGTCGTAGTGGATGTCAAAGCAGGCCTCTTTGAGGCCGACACGGGCATAGCCAGCTGCGTCGGCGAGCCTTCCCCAGTTGGGGTCAGAGCCATACCATGAGGTCTTAACTAGCAAAGAGTTGCCTACGCAACGCGCCACCTTTTCGGCATCTTCCTCGGTCTGGCAGCCTTCGACGACGAGCTCGACCAGCTTGGTGATCTTTTCACCGTCGCCGACGATCTTTTCCGCTAAGGCATCGCAGACCAAGAAGACAGCCTCCCGGAATGCTTGGAGTAATTCGGGCGATTCGCTAGGAACGAAGCCAGATTTTCCATTAGCAAGTAGAAGCACCGTATCGTTGGTGCTCATGTCGCCGTCGATAGAGATCCGGTTGAAGGTTTTATTGCAGGCTTGAACGAGTGTATTCTTAAGCGCGGCGTTATTGACATCGAGGTCGGTGGCGAGAAAGGCTAGCATCGTGGCCATGTTTGGCTCGATCATGCCAGCACCTTTCGCTATACCAGAAACGGTGAGCGTTTTGCCTTTGTAGGTGAACTGCGCAGTCGCACATTTACGCCCTGTGTCGGAGGTGAGGATGGCGTCGGCTACATCGAGCGAATTTTGCGACTCCCCACTGAGTGCTTTAGCGGCCAAGGCGATGCCTGATTTGATGTTTTGCATCGGCAACTCCCGGCCGATCCGACCGGTCGAGCAAACAAGAAAGGGAGCGCCCATGCCGGTTTCGAATTGGCTAATGGTCGACATCTCTTTGGCGTCGATCATACCCTGTTCCGCTGTTGCGGCGTTGGCGTTGCCACTGTTGGCGACGATACCTGCGACCTTTGCGGTCGGTGAAGCGAGTATCTCTTTGCAAACGAGAACGGGTGCGGCGCAGACATCGTTCAAGGTGAAAACGCCCGCGGCGTTACAGGGTTCCTCCGAGGTAACGAGTGCAAGGTCGAGCAATTCGAGTTCACCTTTTTCCCAGATGTCGCAGGCCACGCCCGCAGTTTTGAAACCGGGGCAATCGGCGATACCGCTTGGGCTTTCGATTAGCTTTACTGGGATGCTCATTTTTGAAAAACTGAAATGCTGAAATGTTTAGACTAGGCCGGCAGTTTCCTCGAAGCCGAATTTCAGGTTCATTAGCTGCACGGCTTGGCCGCTGGCTCCTTTGAGTAGGTTATCGATTGCGGAGCTGATGACGAAGTTTTCTGTCCGCGGGTCATAGACCGCAGAGATGTCGCAGCGATTCGTGCCCCTTACATGCTTGGTATCTGGATACGTGCCGCTGGGCAGAACAGTGATGAATGGCTTTGCTGCATATGTTTTTTCCCAAGTAGAGTAGAGGCTCTCTAGGGAAGCCTTGGCCTTGGCCACAATAGTGGTGGAGATGCCCCGCGACATGGGGGCAAGGTGCGGATTAAATTGTACGACGCAGTCGGCAAAAGCGGCCTTTTCGAGCTGCTCTTCAATTTCGGAGAGGTGCCTGTGCTTGGGCAAGCCGTAAGCTTTCATACTTTCGTTCCGTTCGCAGTAGATGAAATCTTCCGCGACTTTCCTACCTGCGCCGCTGACACCACTGTAGCTATTAATGACGATGCCTTTGGCGTCGATGAGTCCGGCCCTGAGAAGCGGGACGAGCGGAATTTGCACGCTCGTCGGATAGCAACCTGGACAGGCGATGAGTGAGGCGAGCTTCCATTTATCGTCAGTTAGTTCTGGAAGGACGTAGGGTGCCGCTTCAAGCAGGTGTGGCGCGGGGTGGGGCTGAGCGTAATAATCTTCGTAGACCCGAGTGGTCCCGAGCCGGAAGTCGGCGCTTAGATCGATGACTGTCTTGCCTGCTTTAAAGAGAGGATCGGCAAAGTCCGAGGCCACGCCGTGGGGGAGGGCGAGGAAAAAGAGATCGATGTCGGGATTGGCCGCTAGTTCTTCGGGATCAGACGCCGTGAATGTAAGTTTTCCGACGAGGTGTAGAAGCGCAGGCATCTGCTCGGCCACGAGCTTACCAGCGAGTGACCGGGAAGTAACTGTGGTGAGCGTGACATCTGGGTGCCGGGAAAGAAGCCGGACGAGTTCTTCGCCGGAGTAGCCAGAGGCGCCTATGATTGCTGCGTTCATGGATTTAATTGCTGATGACTGATGGATAATTTTCTTAATCCCACTCTTAATCGATTTGGCCTTGGGATTAGGATTAGGAGTAGAATGGTGATTAAGGTAGATGAAAATAGAGCTAATGCGCGGCCGTGGGAAACAAAAAACCCTCCAAGCCACGCATTCGCGGCTTTGGAGGGTTGCAAAATAAGCGACCGTTGCCGCCGCTGGCGGTTTATCGTTTCGAGAATTGAAAGCGCTTTCGAGCACCTGCGAGGCCAGGTTTTTGACGCTCACGAGAGCGTGGGTCGCGTTTCATGTGTCCTTCTTGCTTGAGCGGCACGCGGAGGTCTGCGTTGAGCTTTTCAAGTGCACGGGCGATGCCGAGGCGAACCGCGCCTGCTTGACCGTTGAGGCCGCCACCTTGTGCTTTGACTGTGATGTCGACTTGGTCGGCCATCTCCACGGTCTTCAAAGGCGAGAGCGCTGCGTTAGCAAACTCGTCGGTTTTAAAGTAGGCGCGTGGCTCCGAGCCGTTCACGACTATTTTGCCAGTCCCACGTGTGAGGCGGACGCGTGCAGTGGCTGTCTTGCGACGGCCGACGGTTACAAATGTTTCTTCGCTCATTGTATAAAAGTATCTTAGATTAAACCAGCTCTTAGACGAGTGGCTTGGGTTGCTGAGCTTCGTAGGGATGCTCGGCACCTGCGTGTATTTTAAGTTTCTTAATCATGGCACGACCAAGCTTGTTGCGTGGAAGCATGCCCTTGACCGCGTGCTCAATGATAAATTCAGGTTTCTTGGCGCGCATCTTATCCATGCTGACGTGGCTTTCGCCGCCCATCCAGCCCGAATAGAACATGTAGCTCTTATCAGTATTCTTTTTGCCAGAGACCTTGATCTTCTCGGCGTTGATGACTACGACGAAATCGCCCGTATCGGCATGCGGCGTGTAGGTCGGCTTGTGGCGACCACGCAGCACGTTGGCAATTTTTACGGATACGCGACCAAGTGTTTCATTGGCAGCATCGACAATATACCAGCTTTTGGTATGGTCGGATTTTGTAGCTAAAGTCGTTTTCATGATTTTTGGAAAAGCGGTGAACAGTAGAATCGGGCACCCCCCTGTCAATGGGAATTTTGGCGAAAACCTGAGTATTCCTGCTTTTTTATTGCAAAGGCGCATGGGGGCGTCAATTTGCGCTGTTTTTCCATTACAAAACTACCGGAGGATATCACTTTGAGAGACGACTATTTAAAAGAAGCCCAGAAGAAAATCACTGATCCGATGATCCTGATCAACGTGGTGTCGCGCCGCGCCAAGCAATTGAAGAGCGGTTACAAGCCTCTCATTGAGTCTTTGGAGCGCCTCTCTGCTGAAGATATGGCTCTTCGCGAGGTCATGGAAGGTAAAATTACCTATCAACTTGCTGAGGTTGACGACGAGGCCTAGCCTAATTAATTTTAAAGCGCGTCCTCTGCGTTCCCCAAATAGAGGGAACGAACTAACGTGTGCGCCAAAAAAAAATCCACGGATCAGCAACGCGAGATCCGTAATGGTAAAGCCCATCACAATTATTTTGTGGGCGACCGCTTTGAGGCAGGTGTGGTTCTTCAAGGCACCGAAGTCAAAGCAATCCGCGCGGGCGACGCGCAGATTAGTGAGGCTTTCTGCCGTGTGGAGAAAGGCCAAGTCTGGATCTATAATTCCCACATCGGTGAGTATAAATTTGGTAACTTTCAAAACCACCCTCCTCGTCGTAAGCGCAAACTGCTGCTGCACCGCCGTGAAATTCATAAATTCATCGGCGCGATGGAAGCAGGTGGTAAATCGCTCATTCCCTTGCGTATCTACCTCAAGCATGGCCTAATCAAAATAGAGATTGCGCTTTGCACAGGCAAAAAGTTGCACGATAAACGCGAAACTCTGAAAAAGAAAATTACGATGCGCGAAGCTGAACGCGATATGCGCGATCATCGTTAAGGATCGCTCAGTGATGGAGGTATGTGAGTGTAAGAGTGAGTAGTGAAAATACTCATTCGGGCGCGCTTGTTTTTCAGCTGTCTAAAATCATTCTTCACTAATTTTATGTCGATTCGTTCCATTCTAGTTCAGGCGCCTGCCAGTACCTCAAATTGTGGTCCTGGTTTTGATACGCTGAGTATTGCCCTTTCTCTTTATAATTTTATACGCTTGCGTGAGCGCAGTGATGGGCAAATTTGTCCCGTTGAGACGACTCAAGAGGGCACTCAGAGGATGGTCGAGGAAGCGTCGCTATCTTTTGCGGCTGCCGCGGGCCTTGATGCGACGGGCTTTGACTACGAAATTTGGGGCGACATACCCGAAGCGCGCGGTCTCGGTTCTAGTTCGACCATACGTGCCGCTATCGTGGCAGGTTTGAATCAATTGCACGACGAGCCGCTCGATCAGGAGGCGATGATTCGCCTGACCACGAGATTGGACAATGCGCCAGACAATGCCTGTGCCGCGTTTGCCGGTGGTTTTTGTATCGCGAGAACGGACCCAGTTACCTTTGGCTACCGTCAGCATGTGCGCTTTGCCTTACCTGAGACGCTGACTTTCGTCGCGGTCTCGCCCGAGTACAAAGTTCTTACAGACAACTCGCGTCGTGTCCTACCAGATACGATTCCGTTTAATGATGTCGTCCGTAGCGCGAATAGTTTGGCTTTTTTGGTCGGCGCTTTAGTCTCGGGCGACTTTGCCCGCCTAGAGGGCGCGGTTAATGACTTCATTCACCAGCCTTATCGCGAGTTACTTAACCCATTTGGTCGCGAGAGCATAGAAGCTGGTTGCCATGCGGGAGCCTATACGGGTTGGCTCAGTGGAAGTGGCTCGACCGTAGTCTGTGTGTCTACGGGCGAAAAAGCACTTAAAGTGGCTGAGGCGATGGAGCAGGTTTATAAGGTAAACGGAAAAAAGAGCCGTGCCTATCGCTTGATCACAGATAATCGTGGCCTCACTGTGAGCGAAGAATCTGTCGGCATTGCATAGCGCCTGAGCATGCTAAGGGCAGTGGCAGCTAAGTTAAAACTGTGCGAGAACGCCTGAGCGAGCTCCAGCAGTTCGTTTCACAAGTTGACCTCATAGATTTTTGCGCTTCATCTAATAAGAGTGAACGATCCAACTAGAGATTTTAACGAAGTGATTCGCACGATTCGCAAAGACGATCCGCGCTACGCACGTGGCGCTTACTACTTCCTGCGTCAAGCGCTCGATTTTAGTTTGAAAGAGCTTCATAAAAGCGGCGGCCTCGACAAGTCGAATCATTTGACGGGGCAACAGTTACTCGATGGCATTCGCCTCTACGCGATTGATCAATACGGCCCCATGGCGCGACCCGTCTTGGCGCATTGGGGTATTCGCGAGTGTCGTGATTTCGGTAATATTGTTTTCAATCTAGTGGAGTGTAAGGTGCTCGGCAAAACCGACCAAGATAGTGTTGAGGATTTTTCGGGCGGTTACAAATTTAACGCCGCCTTCGACAAGCCCTTCCGTCCCGATCGTATCAAGCCGACAATTAAGAAGCCGCGTATGGGTTAATTCTCCGTCTGGCAGGCCTGCCTGTCTGTGATAGAATGCCCTAAGTAGACACCTTAAATAGTCCGCTCAAACTAAAGATGGAAATTGCTCACATCCCTGTTCTTACTTTGCGGTGTTTATGGATATGAACCCAAGTAATTTTTCCGCCGCCGAATCTCACGATCTGATCGAGCGCCTCTTTAGCACTCCCGTCGAGCGGCATACCTTGCCAAATGGGCTCACGCTTGTGCATCGCCCAGATTTCTCAAGCGAGGTCGTCTCCGTCCAGATATGGGTCAAGACCGGTAGTATCCACGAAGGCGCACTCGTCGGCTCTGGTCTCTCGCACTTTTTGGAGCACATGCTCTTTAAGGGCACCTCGCGCCGCGATGCTAAGTCGATCAGCCGTGAAGTCCATGCCCTGGGTGCTTCGATCAACGCCTACACGACCTTCGACCGAACCGTCTGCTACATCGACGCGCCTTCGAATGCTTTCGAGCAAATCCTCG
>Ga0228650_1000715_pt1 | contig 12577 bp, 10 predicted proteins | sample 62DmetaG_FD_183171 | JGI IMG/M metagenome (GOLD analysis project Ga0228650, IMG submission 183171) | Seawater microbial communities from Monterey Bay, California, United States - 62D | ecosystem: Environmental > Aquatic > Marine > Coastal | place: USA: California | collected 2016-10-28
AATTCCCTTAGGACATTCGACTTCGCAAGCGCCAGTGTTGGTGCAGTTCCCAAAGCCCTCTTCGTCCATTTGTTTGACCATATTCATTACGCGATCAGTAGCTTCAACTTGTCCTTGTGGCAATAGGGCATACTGCGATACTTTGGCAGAAACAAACAGCATGGCAGATGCGTTCTTACAGCTGGCTACACATGCGCCACAGCCAATGCAGGAGGCGGCATCAAATGCCTTATCAGCGGCTTCTTTTTCAATAGGCAACGCATTAGCATCTTGGGTGTTACCAGAAGTATTTACTGAAACAAATCCCCCAGCATGTTGAATGCGATCAAAGGAAGAGCGGTCAACGACTAAATCTTTAATAACAGGGAAAGGTTTGGCTCGGAAAGGTTCAATATGGATGGTGTCACCGTCTTTAAACTTGCGCATATGCAGTTGGCAGGTGGTAATCAGTCGGTCTGGGCCGTGTGCCTCTCCGTTGATAAACATGGAGCATGCGCCACAAATCCCCTCTCGACAATCGTGGTCAAAAGCTACTGGGTCAATCCCCTGTTCCATCAGTTGTTCGTTAAGCATATCCATCATTTCCAAAAAAGACATATCTGGAGAAACGCCATCTAGTGAATAGGTATGCATACGCCCCTTTGCAGTTGCGTTTTCTTGTCGCCAAATTTTTAGTTTCAGTTTCATAGCTATTTGTATGATCGTGTTTTAAGTTCAATATTTTCGTATTTCAACTCCTCTTTATGGAGTTTTGCCTTGCTTGGCTCGCCTTTGTATTCCCAAGCGGAAACAAAGGTAAAGTTGGCATCGTCTCTGAGCGCTTCACCTTCTGGGCTTTGTGACTCTTCACGGAAATGTCCTCCACAAGATTCCGTCCGTTCAAGGGCATCTTTAGCAAATAATTCTCCTAACTCTAAAAAATCTGCTACACGAAGGGCTTTGGCCAATGGTTCGTTGAACGAATCTGCTGTTCCAGGAACAAAAACCTCTTTGTAAAATGCTTCTCTGAGGGCTTTTACTTCTTTAATGGCTTCTTTCAGCTGCTTTTCGTTACGTGACATCCCACATTTATCCCAAATGATTTTACCCAATTTGCGGTGGAAATAATCTACAGTTTTAGAACCTTTATTATTTATAAAAGCATCTATTTGGGAACGTACACTTGCTTCAGCCGCCTCAAATTCGGGTGAATCTGTGGCGATGGGTCCTGTGCGAATATCGTTAGCCAAATAATCGCCAATAGTGTAGGGCAGTACAAAATAGCCATCGGCTAGCCCTTGCATAAGCGCAGAAGCTCCTAAGCGGTTGGCTCCGTGATCTGAAAAATTTGCTTCGCCTATGGCAAAACAACCAGGAACGGTTGTCATCAAATTATAATCCACCCAAACACCTCCCATGGTGTAGTGTACTGCAGGATAAATCATCATAGGGGTTTCATAAGGGTTTTGATCTACGATTTTCTCATACATCTGAAATAGGTTTCCATACTTAGCCTTGATGATTTCCTTGCCCAATTTTCTAACAAGACCCATATCGCTTTCGTCCAGGCCTTTAACATGAGCTTTTTCTTTTCCATAACGTACTATTGCATCTGCAAAGTCCAAATAAACGGCTTCGCCCGTTTTGTTTACGCCATATCCTTCGTCACAACGCTCTTTTGCAGCACGTGAAGCCACATCTCTTGGCACTAAGTTTCCAAAAGCAGGATAGCGTCGTTCTAAATAGTAATCACGATCTTCCTCTGCCAACTCTGTTGGCTTAAGCTTGCCTTCGCGAATCGCAGCGGCATCCTCTTTCTTTTTAGGTACCCAAATACGGCCATCGTTTCGCAACGACTCTGACATCAAAGTCAATTTAGACTGATTTTCACCAGAAACAGGAATGCAAGTAGGGTGAATTTGCGTAAAACAAGGATTAGCAAAATAAGCGCCTTGTTTGTGTATTTTCCAAGCTGCAGTTACATTACTGCCCATGGCATTGGTAGACAGATAGAATAAATTGCCATACCCTCCAGAAGCAATTACCACTGCGTGTGCGGCATGGCGCTCAATCTCACCTGTAACCAAATTCCTTGTGATGATCCCTCTGGCCTTACCATCAACCTTTACAAGGTCTAGCATTTCGTGGCGGTTGTACATTTTGATTTTTCCACGTCCAATTTGACGGTTCATAGCCGAATACGCTCCCAACAGCAGTTGTTGTCCCGTTTGTCCTTTGGCATAGAAAGTTCTGGATACCAATACCCCTCCAAAAGAGCGGTTATCCAACAGTCCGCCATAGTCACGAGCAAAAGGAACGCCCTGCGCAACGCATTGGTCAATGATATTAGTAGAAACCTCCGCCAATCGGTATACGTTAGCTTCTCGAGAACGGTAATCGCCACCTTTAACGGTGTCATAGAATAAGCGATAGGTAGAATCGCCATCGCCTTGATAATTTTTAGCGGCATTGATCCCGCCCTGTGCGGCAATGGAATGTGCACGTCTAGGTGAGTCTTGAAAACAAAATGCCTTTACGTTATAGCCCAATTCCGCAAGTGTTGCTGCAGCAGAGCCTCCTGCCAAACCCGTACCTACCACAATAACATCTATCTGACGCTTATTCGCAGGGCTTACCAGGTTAATGTTGTTTTTATGATTTGTCCACTTCTCGGCTATTGGACCTTCGGGGATTTTCGCGTCTAACCTTGCCATATTAGTGATTTAAAAAGTGAAAAATAGCGATGAATGCAAAGCCTAGTGGAATGCCTATGGCATATACTTTACCAAAGGATTTTAAGGCTGGTGTATACTTGTTATTAACTCCCATAGACTGGAATGCTGAGGCAAAACCGTGCAAAAGGTGGAGCGATAAAAAGACGAAGGAGATGATGTAGATAATTACACGCCCCAAATCTTCAAATTTATGCACCAACTCTTCGTGGTATCTGTTGGGGTCTTCGGGTAAAAATTCGATGTATTTATAATTGATTTCTGGTACCCAGAAATCGTAAAAATGCAATCCTAAAAAAGCCAATACGGTAGCTCCTGAAACGATCATGTTTCGAGAAACCCAGCTCGCATTTGCACTGCCTTTAAATACCGTGTATTTGGTTCCACGTGCACTGCTATTTTGCAACTCTAGTACAAACCCTAATACAAAATGGAAAATAACACCTCCGATTAGAATAGGTTGCAGTAAGAACTGTACGAGCGCATTGGTCCCCATGAAATGGGAAAACTGATTGAAAATAGTTGGGCTAAACACTGAAGTGATGTTGATGATAAAGTGTTGCGCTAAAAAAACCATCAAAAAGAGGCCTGAAAGTGCCATGGTAACTTTTCGGAATATGGTAGATGACAAGAGTGAACTCATGTGATTTGGCATTTATTGTGAGACAAAATTAGGTGCTGAACAACTGATAACCAAAGGTTTTTAGCTATTTAGGACAATTCTAACATAGTTGCCCTTTTTTGTTCAAATTTAAGGCTAAAATTGTCCAAAAAGATGAAACAAAACTACTCCAAAACCAGTTCTGAATACTGTTTATTGTTCCACAAAAAGCCATAGGTTCCTTTGGGGAGATATACATTCCCGTCATCTGCAGGCTTTAAATCAGTCTTATGTTTGCGATTAAATTGCTTGACGGCTGCTGCTTCCATGATCAAATTGTATGGTAATTGTTGAAGTCCTTTTGCCAGGCTTTCGGCTTGCTCGAATACCACAACGTCTTTGTCTGAAACCAAAGACCAAACTCCGCTAGTGGGCTCTTGGCTGAAAAAAGTCCAGTGAAAATTGGGCGTATAGGCATCACTCCACACACGGTTTTTGTTGCCCCATCGCTTATTGTGCTTTCGTGTTTTGGGAGGTAATATCGCAAATGACTTGTCAGAAACTTCTGGTAGTTGTTGTAGCGCATCTAATTCAAGTAGGTAAATCGACCGTCCATGAGTCCCTATCAATAAATGGTTTACTGCTTCTTGAATAAACAAATCATGCACAGCAACACGTGGTAAATTATTGTTGAAAATATGCCAGTTTTTTCCTTGGTCAATACTCACAAACAAGCCGTTATCTGTTCCCACGTATAGTAGATTTTTGTTTTTCGTATCCTCTCTAATCACATTAACAGCTGCATTGGGCAAGTTGCTGCTGATATTTTTCCAGCTAACGCCCAAGTCATCTGAAACATATACGTAGGGTTTGAAATCGTCCCATCGATAACCATTTAGGGTGGCGTAAATACGATTGGAGTCATGCCTTGAAAATTGCACCCTACTCACCCACAAATCTTGTGGTAAAGTATCGCTTATACAATGCCAAGTTGCCCCCCTGTTTTGGGTAAGATGAATAAGACCATCATCAGAGCCAACCAGTAGCGTTCCAAAAGCTTCTTGTGATTCGTCAATGGTCGTAAGCGTGCCATATGGCACATTGCCTTTTTTAGGGCCTTTTGTAAGGTCTTCAGAGATGGCCTCCCAAGTATCGCCTTGGTTCAGCGAGCGATGGAGTTTGTTGCTGCCCATATAAAGGATGTCATTGTTGTGTGAAGAAAGCAAAATAGGGGTTTGCCAATTAAAGCGAAAAGGGGCCTCTCCTAACTTGTGTTTGGGTTGTATGTGTTTGCGCGATTCAGCATCACGATCAATGCGAAAATAATTGCCAAATTGATATCCTGTATACACAATATTGGCGTTTCGATTGTCCACTTGGATTTGCATGCCATCGCCACCCATAATACTGGTCCAAGGGTTATGTCCACTTTGATGCCAACGCACGCTTTCTGTTGCGGTATGTGCCGCTTCCCAAACGCCATTGTCTTGCAATCCGCCATACACGTGATACGGATTTTGGTTGTCGGCATAAACGGTGTAAAATTGACCCACGGTGGGTTGATTTGCTTTGATCCAATTTTGACCTCCGTCATAACTGATATTTACCCCACCATCATTGCCATTAACAAGATGCTTTGGGTTTTTAGGGTTGATCCACAGGGCGTGATGATCCACATGTACGTTAGGTGCGTCTAATGCTTTAAACGACTTCCCCCCATCTGTTGATGTCAAAATGGGCACCCCATAAATATAAATGTGATTGTCATCGGAAGGAGATACGTGTACCATGCCAAAATAATAGCCGTAACTGTAATAGATATCATCCAAAAAGCCTGTGTGTGTTTTGCTCCATGTCTGCCCACCATCATCGCTGCGAAATACTTCTGGCCCCACAACTGGCGTGTCAAATAAATCGTCATTGGCATTGTATAGGTAAAGTGCTATATCGGAAGGTTTTAATTTACCATTGCGTACCTCTTCACGAATAATATCGGCTGAGTATGCCTTTGGAAAGCCATTGTCTTTTAAAAATGTGTCGAGCAGTTTTTTGTCAATGGCCATAAAAGCCTCTAGGGATATCCCTTCAAAATCTTGCTTTTTAAGTTTGTTTTGTGGCGTGTCAAAGAGGGACCTTCTTTTCTGGTTATCAACGATAGCATAAACGGTATTGGCATCATATGCTGCTATACCTATACGGCCTACCCCTTCCCCTTGTATAAAACCACTTTCAGACTTGCTAATTAAATCCCAACTGTTGCCTGCATCGGTACTTTTATAAACACCCGAATTGGCTCCACTTCCCTTGAAATCCCATGCTTTGCGGTCTTTTTCCCAAGCTGCAGCATATTGTATGTTGTAATTCCCTGGGACAACACTCAATTCAATAATACCCGTTGGATCCGTTAGGGCAAGGGTTTGTGTCCATGTTTTTCCGCCGTTTGTGGTTTTATAAATACCTCTTTTATCACTTTTGGAATAGAGTGGTCCTGCCACGCCCACAACCACCTCGTCGGGGTTGTTGGGGTTAATTTCAATTTTGCCAATATGGTGTGCCGCTGCCAATCCCAATTGCGTCCAACTGCCTCCTTTGTTTGTGGATTTTAAAATTCCCATTCCAGCATAAGAGGATCTCGATGCATTGTTTTCTCCAGTTCCTACATAAATGGTATGTGTTGGCCAGTGCACGGCTATATCCCCTATATTTTGGGTGGGGCTGTTGTCCATAACGGGCGTGAAACTAGTACCATTGTTATTTGTATACCACAAACCTCCCGAAGCGTATGCTACATAAAATTCGTGTGGGGCGTTGGGGTTTACGTCCAAATCCGTTACGCGTCCGCTCATAACGCTAGGTCCTATGTTGCTTAGCGGAAGTTCTGCCACTAATGATGCGGCTACAAGTGCATCCAGCTCATTTGACGTTTGCTGAATATCGATAGCGGAAGTCGGTGAAGGTTGGGCGAATACCAGTGAAAAAACGAGGCAAAAAAGTAGGTGCTTCATGGATAGTAATTTTATGTGAATATAATTTTTTTACTTTACCATATGAAATATACACGCCTCCCTTCTGCAGTTTTTACAAAACACCGCCAGCGATTTATGGCAAAACTCAAGCCTAATAGCATTGCTGTATTTAATTCAAATGACATTTACCCCGTCAGTGCTGACAGCACTTTGCCTTTTGAGCAACACCGCGATTTATTTTATCTCACAGGTATCGACCAGGAAGAAACCATCCTTGTTCTTTGCCCTGATGCAAAAGACCCTAAACACCGCGAGATGGTTTTTGTACGGGAGACCAATGCCCATATTGCCGTTTGGGAAGGGCACAAACTCACCAAAAGTGAGGCTACTGCTGTTACAGGTATAGACAATGTGCAGTGGACTACAGATTTTGAAGTATCCTTTTTGGAATTGGCCAAGCAGGCCGAAAACATTTACATCAACACCAACGAACACTATCGTGCTAAAGTAGAAACCCAAACAAGAGAAGATCGCTTTATTGAATGGTGCAAGCAGCAATTCCCTAAAAAGAATTACGAAAAAAGTAATGTTATTTTACAGGGATTACGCAGCGTAAAAGACCCTGAAGAAATTACACACATACAACAGGCTTGCGATATTACCGAAAAGGGTTTTAGACGCATCTTGGGTTTTGTAAAGCCGGGTGTTTGGGAATTTGAGATTGAAGCAGAATTTTCACATGAATTTTTAAGTAACCGATCCAAAGGTTTTGCCTACACCCCCATCATTGCATCAGGAGCCAACAGTAATGTGTTGCACTATATTGAGAACAACCAACAGTGTCAAGCAGGCGAATTGATCTTAATGGACGTTGGTGCCGAGTACGGCAACTATGCTTCTGACATGACGCGCACCATTCCTGTCGCTGGGCGATTTACGCCACGACAGCGTGCCGTTTACGAAGCTGTTCTTAAGGTAAAAGATGAGGCTACAAAGTTGCTGATGCCAGGTGTGCTGTGGAAAGATTACCATGTAGAAGTAGGCAAGCTGATGAACAGCGCACTTGTTGATGTAGACCTGTTGACTAAAAAGGATATTTCTAACAATGCCGAGGCCTATAAAAAGTACTTTATGCACGGAACTTCTCACCATTTGGGCTTGGATACGCACGACTATGGCTTATTGGACGAGCCCATGCAAGCCAATATGGTTTTTACGGTTGAACCAGGTATTTATATTCCCGATGAAGGTTTTGGAATCCGATTGGAGGACGATGTAGTGGTTAAAGCTACGGGTAATCCTGTAAATTTAATGGCTAATATTCCAATTGACCCAGATGAAATTGAGGCGTTGATGAACGTCTAAAATGCCTTCCAACCTTGGGCTTTAAGCGGAATTACCTCATCGCCGCGTGTGACCAAATTTGCGCTGTCAGACTTTTCAGTCATATGGCCAATTACCGTTAGGTTTGGATTGGCTTTTATCTTTTCAAAATCACCTTGTTTGATGGTAAACAGCAGTTCGTAGTCCTCACCGCCACTAAGGGCAAGTGTGGTACTGTCCACATTAAACTCTTCGCACACAGCGATAAACTGCGGATCCAACGGGATTTTTTCCTCATAAAGTCGACAACCTAGCTCACTTTGTTTGCACAAATGCAAGACTTCTGAAGACAGTCCATCGCTGATGTCTATCATGGATGTGGGAGTAACTTCAAGTGCTTTAAGAAGTACTATGATATCTTTTCGTGCTTCGGGTTTTAGCTGCCGCTCTACTAAATACGTGTAGGGATCAAGATCTGGTTTGTGATTGGGGTTGGCTTTAAACACTTCATTTTCTCGCGCCAATACCTGCAAGCCCATGTAGGCCGCGCCCAAATCACCGGTAACAACGAGAAGATCTTTTTCATTGGCACCACTGCGCATGATGGCACCAGTTTTAGGGGCAATACCCATGGCGGTAACCGATAGTTGTATGCCTTGTTTAGAAGAGGTGGTATCGCCACCAACCAAATCAACACCATAGGTTTTACACGCCAAGTGAATACCCGCGTATAATTCTTCCATAGCCTCTAAAGAGAAGCGATTAGAAACCGCAATTGAAACCAATACTTGAGTGGCTTGAGCGCCCATGGCATAGATGTCTGAAAGGTTTACCACCACAGCCTTATAACCGAGGTGTTTGAGTGGCATATAACCTAAGTCAAAATGCACGCCTTCAATAAGCATATCTGTACTTACAACGGTTTCTCCCTCGTGGTTGATAACCGCTGCGTCATCGCCTATGCCGTGAAGGGTAGAAGGTAAGGCTACAGTAGCCGATTTTGTGAGCTGTTCAATTAAGGCAAACTCTCCAAGGTCTTCAAGAGCAGTTTTAGTGGGTTTTTTTTCTTCAAGCATGGCGCAAACTTAGTCAATAATTAGCGCATACGCCACGCATCATTTCTGTCGTGTTGCTATTCTTTTATAAATCGAACATATTGACTTCCTTTGTCGTGAGAAATACGCATGATATAAACTCCTGCCGACAAGCTCGATACGTCTAGCTTCTGCTTGTTTTCAGAAACAGTTGCCGCTAAAACTTTTACTCCCGAAAGCTGATACACCGCTACTTGATGAGCTCTCATTGCACTATCAATATGCAATATGTCCGTCACAGGATTGGGATATACTTGTAAGGATGCTGATTCCGATACCTTTTCTAAAGACAACGGCATTTGATCCCAAGCACAGATCTCAAAAGCAGCTCTATCCGCGAAGGAGCCCCACACCCGAATGTATAGGGTTTCACCTGCCGTTTGATCCGCTAATGCAATCTTTGAAAGAGCGTCAAAACCACCATTATTATTACAATCCAGCTCGGTTAAGTTCCCTAATGTCCCCGAATAAACCGTAAGTACAGAATCAAAAAAGTTATTACCCACATTAAAGATTTCAATACTAAGGTTGCCCGATGCTGGTACCGCCACTTCATACCATACATCCGATGTTAGCCCTCCTCCACAACTTGGGGTGCCTCCCTCTTGGGAGTCTGTTGCGTCCACCAAAGTGCCTGCCGTTATGTTGGTACAGGAACCCGAACCTACCGTCAAGGCTATAGCATTTGCTGGAAGGTCATTTGAAGGTGTTTGTGAAAAAGAGGTTGTGTAAATAAAAAAACACAGTGATATTTGGAGTAAAAGTGTAGGTTTCATGAATTAAAAAGATTTTGGACATGCAATTTAATGAAAATAATCATTGTACAACAAATGTGTTGGTTGTGCGTTTAACTAATTTAAGTGTGTTAACAAGGTAATAATTTAAGTATGTTAACAAGCTAAAATGTGATATATTTGTACTTTGGAATTAATCCAAATAAGGCTATGATAAAAGTTTCGTCACAAGCAAAAGAAAAAGTAGTGCAGATGATGCAAAGCGACGGCGTGGACATTGCCTCACACTTTGTGCGCGTAGGTGTAAAAAGTGGTGGCTGTTCTGGCTTGTCATATGAGCTTAAATTTGACGCTTCACTTGGTGAGGATGATAAGATTTTTGAAGACAATGATGTACGCATCGTGGTAGACAAAAAAAGCTTTTTGTATCTTGTTGGAACTACACTCGAATATTCAGGTGGATTAAATGGCAAAGGTTTTGTGTTTAACAATCCGAACGCCAATCGCACTTGTGGTTGTGGTGAAAGTTTTTCGCTTTAAAAGCATGCTATGGCATACACAGAAGAAGAATTAAAAAAAGAGCTCGAAACCAAAGAGTACGAATACGGGTTTTATACCGATATAGAGTCGGATACGTTTCCTGTTGGGCTAAGCGAAGACATTATTCGTGCAATTTCTGCTCGAAAGAACGAACCCGCTTGGATGACCAAATGGCGCCTGGAAGCCTATGAAAAATTCCAACAAATGGAAGAACCCGATTGGGCCAATGTCAAATACGAAAAGCCCGATTTGCAGAGCATTGCCTATTATTCTGCCCCCAAAGCACAAGTCAAGTATGATAGCTTGGATGAAGTAGATCCTGAATTACTCAAAACCTTTGAAAAATTAGGGATATCTTTAGAAGAGCAAAAAAAATTAGCTGGTGTTGCTGTAGATATCGTCATGGATTCGGTTTCGGTTGCCACAACGTTTAAAGACACCTTAGCTGAAAAAGGAATTATTTTTTGTTCTATCTCAGAAGCCATCAAAGAGCATCCTGACTTGGTAAAAAAGTATATTGGTTCTGTTATTCCTCGGACCGATAACTACTACGCAGCGCTAAACTCAGCCGTGTTTTCTGATGGGTCGTTTTGTTATATCCCAAAGGGGGTTCGTTGTCCCATGGAATTATCTACCTATTTCCGCATCAATCAAGCGGGAACAGGACAGTTTGAACGTACGCTTGTTATTGCTGACGAAGGCAGTTATGTGAGTTATTTGGAGGGGTGTACTGCGCCCGCACGTGATGAAAACCAACTGCATGCAGCTGTGGTAGAGCTCGTTGCACTGGACGATGCCGAAATAAAATATTCTACCGTCCAAAACTGGTTTCCAGGAGACAAAGAGGGTAAAGGAGGCGTTTTTAATTTTGTGACCAAACGTGGCATTTGCCACGAACGTTCCAAAATTTCATGGACGCAAGTAGAAACCGGCTCTGCTGTTACTTGGAAATATCCTTCTTGTATTTTAAAAGGAAACGATAGCATAGGCGAATTTTATTCCATTGCCGTGACCAACAATCACCAGCAAGCCGATACCGGCACCAAGATGATTCACTTGGGTAAACGTACCAAGAGTACCATTATTTCAAAAGGTATTTCGGCAGGTCAGTCACATAACAGTTACCGAGGATTGGTAAAAGTTGGGGCTAATGCCAAAAACGCACGGAACTTTTCGCAATGTGACTCACTGTTGATGGGCAACGCTTGTGGTGCGCATACTTTCCCATACATTGAGGCAAAGAGCAAAAGTGCCAAAATAGAACACGAAGCCACGACCAGTAAAATTGGTGAAGACCAAATTTTTTACTGTAACCAGCGTGGTATTGAAACCGAAAAAGCCATTGCGCTTATCGTAAATGGTTTTAGTAAAGAAGTTTTAAATAAACTACCCATGGAGTTTGCTGTGGAAGCACAAAAACTGCTTGAAATTTCATTGGAAGGCTCTGTTGGATAAACCCCCTGTAACATGAAAAAATCCATTTTAATTTTAATCACAGTGCTTGTAACCTCTTGTTCACAAACACCAAAAAAACCAACTGAAAACACGCCGTTTTTTGGAGCGTTTTTATATCTAGCTGATGCTGCTGTACTTAATACAGGTACTGAAATTTACGGTGTTATTATCGACGAGAAAATGCAAGAGTTGCATAAGCTGTGCACACCCATTAAGCGAGACGAATACGACATGATTTCTGTATATATAAAAGGAATCGTAGAAGACAATACTGCTGAAGAGGGCTGGGAAAAGCTGATCCGAATAACCGATATCGATTCTTTGGTGAATCCAGTAGATAAATCAATCATAACACCCAACAATTAACATATGCTAAGCATAGATAATTTACATGCCGGCTGTGAAGGTAAAACCATTCTACAAGGGATAAACCTAGACGTAAAACCTGGGGAAGTTCATGCCATCATGGGGCCAAATGGCTCAGGAAAGAGTACGCTTTCGACCGTTATTGCTGGTCATGAAGACTATGAAGTTTCGCAAGGAACGATTTTGTTTGAAGGTGAAGACGTAGCTGACTTAAGTGCAGACGAGCGTGCGCATAAGGGCATTTTTTTATCTTTCCAATATCCTGTTGAAATTCCTGGCGTATCGGTGACTAATTTTATAAAAACAGCCATCAATCAAAACCGAAAAGCGAAAGGTTTAGAAGACATGCCTGCAAATGTTATGTTGAAAAAAATTCGTGAAAAGGCAGCACTTTTAGAGATTGACTCACGGTTTTTATCCCGTTCACTCAATGAAGGTTTTTCTGGTGGTGAAAAAAAACGAAATGAAATTTTTCAACTTGCCATGCTTGAGCCCAAGCTCGCTATATTAGACGAAACCGATTCGGGCTTAGATATTGATGCTTTGCGTATTGTAGCCAATGGGGTAAACAAACTCAAAGGAAAAGACAACGCAATAGTAGTGATCACGCACTACCAACGTTTGCTAGACTATATTGTTCCCGATTTTGTTCACGTGCTTCACGAAGGTAAAATTGTAAAATCAGGCACCAAAGCCTTGGCGCTTGAATTGGAAGAAAAAGGCTACGACTGGATAAAACAAGGTGCCTAATGGATTTAAAAGAAACCTTATTGTCTTCATACCTAGC
>Ga0228650_1000731_pt1 | contig 12453 bp, 8 predicted proteins | sample 62DmetaG_FD_183171 | JGI IMG/M metagenome (GOLD analysis project Ga0228650, IMG submission 183171) | Seawater microbial communities from Monterey Bay, California, United States - 62D | ecosystem: Environmental > Aquatic > Marine > Coastal | place: USA: California | collected 2016-10-28
GGATGGCGAGTTGGACCCGTTCGTACATGCATGGTTACGCGCGGGCGGACCGACTTCTCGAAAAACTGCAGGAGAGCGTGAATTCGGGGATGAGTGATTCGCAGGAGTCTCAAGGCGGCGTGAGTTATGCCGCTTTACAGCAAGCTTTCGCCGAGCAGAGCTTGTTCGAAAACAAGACCTGGCGTTATTCGCCGCAGGCCTTTCCGCTCAGCGCAGATCAGCTGGCTGAGATACACACGATTGGCCAAGCTTGTTATGACTTTTATCGTGCGCAGGAGATACTCTATCTGCGCTCCGCAGAAAATAAGAACCTCTTGCGCAATCGCGAACTGCGCGCGCCCTGGGTCGCTGCCTATCTCGATCGTGGTAAGCCAGCAGCCCTCATTGAGCATGCACGCTCGAAGGCCTTACGCGGGTCGCTGCCAATGGTCATTCGTCCGGATTTGCTCCTCACGGAAAGCGGCTTTGCTCTCACGGAGATGGACTCGGTGCCGGGTGGGATCGGGTTAACGGCTTTTCTGAACCGGTTGTACCTGGATCATCATGGCGATGCCCTGGTGGGCGGCGGTGCGACTGATATGCTTGATGCCTTTTACGCCGCACTCTGTTCGCGGGCGCCATCCTTAACGACTCCGCATATTGCGATTTTGGTGAGTGATGAGGCCGCTACTTATCGTCCGGAGATGGAATGGCTCGCTTCACAGTTGCGCCAACGGGGGCGCCGCGTGCATGTCTTTCATCCAGATGCGGTCATGCCTTTGGGCGAGACAATCTGCGTTGATGTGGACGGCGATCCCCAACAGGTCGATGTGATTTATCGCTTTTGGGAACTGTTTGATATGGCAAATGTGCCGATCGCAGCATCGCTCCTGCAGGCTCGTCGCGAAACTCAGGTGAGCCTGACTCCACCGATGCGGCCTTTTCAGGAAGAGAAGCTTAGTTTGGCGCTCTTGCATCATCCGACCCTGGAGGACTTTTGGAAAGAAAACTTACCGAAGGCCTCCTATCGGGCGCTGCAACGTGTGGTTCCCCGGACTTGGGTGATGGATCCCGTCGAATTGCCTCCCAATGCAGTTTTGGATGCTCCTTACATCAACGGCAAGCCCATCCACGCTTGGCAACAATTGGCTCTGGCGGGTAAGAAAGAGCGAAATTTGATCATTAAGATCAGCGGCTACCATGAGACTGCCTGGGGGGCGCGCAGCGTTACCTTAGGGAGTGATTGCTCCCGCGAGGAGTGGGAGCAGGCCATCGGGCAGGCCATAACGATGGCGGAAAATTCACTGCACATTCTCCAGACTTACGAAAAGCCGAAACGTGTGCGGCACCCGGTCTATCGTGCGGACGGTAGTATCACTGCGATGGACGGGCGCGTGCGCTTGTGCCCGTATTATTTCGTCGACGAAGCTGCGCAAACTGCGCGTGTACATGGAATCCTCGCCACCTTGTGCCCTGCAGATAAGAAGATCATTCATGGCATGAAGGATGCTTCGCTGCTGCCCTGTGTCGCCGCTGAAGCTTAAATTTATTTTAAAAAAGATACGAACTTGCCGTAAGGGTGGCAGTTCCTTTGTTTCGCGCTTTCACCCGTAAAAATCACCGCTAGAGTTTTATGGGACGGATCGATTCTGATCTCTTTTTTACCGGTAGGACCCACTCTTCATGACAACCAAAGCAGCTAAAAAAACCACTCAGAAAACTACTCAGAAAAGCGCTTCAGAGCAGCCAATGAAGCACTCAAAGAAGGGCCAGAATGGTTTTAAATTTAATGTCGATTTGAGTTCGGAGTCCCTCAAGACGTCGATTCTCAATCATTTACGGTTCACGCTCGCGCGCCATCCGGAAAATGCGAATCGCGATGAATGGTGGACTGCCACCTGTTACGCGGTGCGTGACCGTATCTTGGACCGTTTTATGCAGACGCAAAGCGTCCACCACGAGAGCAAGGTACGCCGTGCCTACTATTTAAGTTTAGAATACTTGATGGGGCGATTGTTGAGCAACAACCTCCACAATGCGGGAATTTATGAGGCAACGCGTACGGCCTTGGAAGAATTGGGCCAGGATTTTGATGCGATTCTTTGCGAGGAAGCGGATATGGGTCTCGGTAATGGAGGCTTGGGTCGTTTAGCGGCCTGCTTCCTCGATTCCTTGGCGACGCTAGACCTTCCGGCAGTGGGCTATGGCATCCATTACGAGTTCGGGTTGTTCCGGCAGGAATTTAAGGATGGGTACCAAGTCGAACATCCGGATGTTTGGCAGGAGAAGGGCTGTCCATGGGAAGTGATGCGCCCTAATTTTGCTCAGATTGTTAAGGTATATGGGCGAGTCGAGCACCAGATGGATGATAAGGGCAAGTTCCACCCCGTCTGGGTCGATTATAAAACGATTGAGGGCGTGCCCTATGATATCGGCATTGTTGGTTACGGGGGTGCGACGGTCAATTTCCTGCGCCTGTGGGATTCCAAGGCGACTCAAGAATTCGATTTCAATGTATTCAACGAAGGTGGTTATGTTGAAGCAGTGCGGGAAAAAGCCATCAGTGAAACGATTTCAAAAGTCCTGTATCCAAATGACACTACTGAGAACGGCAAGGAGCTGCGCCTCGTACAGCAATACTTCTTTGTGAGTTGCTCCTTGCAGGATATCATTCGGCGCTTCTTGGTGAACCACAGTGACTGGGAGGATTTCCCTGAATACAACGCGATTCAGCTCAATGATACGCACCCGGCGATTACTATCGCTGAGCTGATGCGACTCCTCATCGATGACTACGGTCTCGATTGGGATAAAGCTTGGTCGATTACGCGCGCTTCCTGTAACTATACGAACCACACTTTGCTCCCCGAAGCGCTGGAGAAATGGAGCGTGCCACTCTTTGAAAAAGTAGTACCGCGCCATCTAGAGATCATTTTTGAGATCAACAATCGTTTTCTAACGGAAGAGGTTGAGGCGAAATGGCCAGGAGATGGCAGTAAAAAGGCTGAATTATCCCTTATCCAAGAAGGATATCCGAAAATGGTGCGCATGGCCTATCTTTCGGTGGTTGGTTCCTCAAAGGTCAATGGTGTTGCTGCCTTGCATACCGACCTGCTCAAAAAGCATCTTTTTGCGACCTTTCATGAGCTGTATCCGAATAAAATCATCAACATGACCAACGGCATCACGCCGCGCCGTTGGTTGTTGGCCTGTAATCCAAAGCTGAGTGCGCTGATCACTGAGTCAATTGGGTGTACTTGGCCGAAGCAGCTGGATCAATTGCAAGGCATTGCTGAATTTGCAGATGATCCTAGTTTCCAAAAGAAGTTTATGGCGATCAAGCGGGCTAACAAGCAGGCCTTTGCTGACTATGTGTTGGAGCACTGTGGCATCGAAATCAGTCCAGATGCGTTGTTTGATGTCCAAATTAAGCGCCTGCACGAGTACAAGCGGCAGCACCTGAACCTGCTCCACATTCTCACGCTGTATCGCCGCTTGCTGAATGATCCGGATTACGCGATGAATCCGCGGGTCTTTATTTTTGGTGCGAAGGCGGCCCCAGGCTATGCACTGGCGAAGAATATCATTCGGGCAATTAATAAGGTCGGCGAGAAAATCAACGGTGATCCGCGTATCAATGGAAAGCTCAAGATTGTCTTCCCTGAAAACTACCGAGTCACTATGGCGGAGCGCATGATTCCTGCCGCCGATTTATCGGAGCAGATTTCGACCGCTGGCAAGGAAGCTTCAGGTACCGGCAATATGAAGCTGGCCCTCAATGGCGCGTTGACCATCGGTACATTGGATGGTGCCAACGTCGAGATTAAGGAGGAAGTCGGTGACGACAACATCTTCATTTTTGGCAACACGGTTGAACAAGTTGAAGCGATTCGTGCCCACGGATATAACCCTTACGATTACTACAATAGTAACTGGGAGTTGAAGGCCGTGATTGATTGGCTGCATTCGGATTATTTTACGCCGGGCGAGCACGATGCCTTCGCGCCTTTGTGTAGTAGCTGGTTGGAGGGTGGTGATCCTTTTCTCTGCCTCGCTGACTATGCGGACTACGTGCGCGCGCAGGAGGCAGTCGATCTGGCATTCGGCGATAGCAAGCGCTGGGCGCGGATGGCTATTTTAAATACCGCTCATATGGGCAAATTCTCATCCGATCGTACCATCAGTGAATATGCTGAGCATATCTGGAAGTTGCAGCCCGTTGAGGTGAGCCACTAACAAAACCCAGAGTTCAAGAGGTTGAGCGCTTCGGGTTACCTTGCGCGTCGCTGTCTTGATTGCGGATCAAGAGCTTGCCTTCGTAGATCCAGCGCTGGACGTCTTTGCGGCCACGGGCGACTTCGATACGTTTAAATTTGATGTGTCGCATGCGGCCCTGCACTTCAACCGCGCATTGGTAATGTCGCTCCTTACAGGCCTCCGGATCGGGAAGCTCTTGAATGGCCGCTTGGAGTTGCTTGAGGTTGGGCATGAACTTACCCGTAGATTTGCGACTGAGCTCCGAAGTGGATGGGGTGGATCGGCTTTTTTGTGACAATTCTTTCATGGATTATACGCCATTGGACCGGCTGCGTGCGGTTTGGATTCTTAAAGAGCGCACGGGAGCGGTGTTAAGAGTCAAGCCGAAGCCATACTTTAGCAAGTTTTCACTTGATTTTCGACAGGCGCTCGGTCTTGTTCTTTTATGGATTAGGGCGCGGTAGCCAAGTGGTAAGGCCGAGGACTGCAAATCCTTTATCGTCGGTTCGATTCCGACCCGCGCCTCCATGATGCTTCGTCGCTGTGTGTGACCGCATACTGAGGTGGGTGCAGATCGTTTCTGCTGAAATGAGGGCGCCAAGTGAGTGTTTGCCACTGCTGCGCGCAGCAAGAGCGCCTCGTGAAGCAGGGAATCCAGGGAAAATACCTAGCGTTACTAGTAATATTTCTCTTCCCTTTGCTTCCTTTTTCCTTACGTTGTGCTCTCCAGTGAAGTGCATCTTACATGCAAACTGGATCGTAGCGGGGCAGCGTTGTCCCGGCTTCCTTGGTCTTCACTTCTGTAGACGCCGCGTGGCGTCGCTTTGCCTTTCTGGTAGTGCGGATGGCCCATCTGGGTTATTGCAGGACACTACTGGTTCACCCCAACAAAGGAGATAAATGGAAAAAGTAACCTCGCAACTCACTGATGTGATCAAAGGTATATCCGAACTCGGAATTGGCCTGATTGCACTCGGTATTATTGCTGAAATCGTCTTCGGCCAAGGTGCCATCTTTGGTGCCAGTGTCGTCGGCAATCTATCTGCAATCGTTGCCGCCATCGGCGGTGAGAACGGTTTCATTGGCTTAGTCGCCATCATTCTCATCTTCGCTTTGTTGCGCAAACGCGCGTAGCAGAACCCCGAACAAACAAAACTAACCCCAACTAAATACGAACTATGGAAAATACTATCAACCAACTTAAGTCCGCGATCGGAGCAATCTCTGGTCTTCTCGTTGCAGCCATTGGCCTTTTGGTCGTGGTCTCTGTGATCTTTGGCAATGCCGCAGGCATGAATGTCATTGCTAACTTGCAGGGCCTCGTCGACGGGTTCATCGGTTCCGGTGCAAGCCTTGCGAGCATTGTGACACTCATTCTGGTAATGAGTGTGCTGTCTCGATAGTCATTGTCTTAATTTTAACCACAGGGGCCTCAGTTGAGGCCCCTTTTTTTGTCTAAGTTTATAGGGGCTCCTCGTTCAAGCCGACGATGGATCTCGTCAAATTGGGGGAAGTGCCAGCCGCGTTGGGGGATCTGCATTGACTCAGTTGTTTCGGTTGTTTGAGTCGCCGACACTTATGTCTGATGTACGTGTTCGTTTCGCTCCCAGTCCGACGGGTTTTTTTCATATCGGTAGTGCCCGCACGGCGCTCTTCAATTGGTTGTATGCCCGTCATAAGGGGGGTAAGTTTATCCTGCGGATTGAGGACACGGACAAGGAACGAAACACAGAGGCAGCCTTGCAGGTGTTGATCGACGGCATGCGCTGGCTGGGGCTTGACTGGGACGAGGGTCCGGAGGTTGGCGGCGATTATGGGCCGTATTTCCAGAGTGAGCGGCAGGCGATTTACGAGGAATACCTGCAACGGTTAAAGGATGCGGGTCGTACCTATGAGAAGGACGGTGCGATTTGGTTCAAGCTCGAGGGTGAGCGGTATACTGACTACGACGACTACAAAAAAGCGGATATTGAGAAGGTGCGCGCGGCACCGGTGGTTATTGAGGATGCGGTACGGGGGCGTGTCGAGCGCAGCGAGGAACTGGATTTCGTCTTGGTGCGGAAGGACGGCAACCCCGTCTTCCACTTCGTGAATGTAGTCGACGATATCGCCATGGGGATCACGCACGTGATTCGGGGGGAGGACCACCTCTCGAATACCAGTAAGCACGTCGAGTTGTTTAAGGCCTTTGGGGCCGAGCCGCCTATTTTTGCGCATATCCCACTGATCCTCAAGGAGTCCGGTCCGGGCAAAATGAGTAAACGTGATAAAGGCGCGCTGATTGAGGAGTACGAGTCACGGGGCTTCTTGCCGGCCGCGGTACGCAATTATATCTCCTTGTTGGGATGGAATCCCAAAGATGACCGCGAGAGTGAAAAGATGGCGATTGAAGAAATTATCGAGCGCTTTGATTTTCCGGGCATCAACAAGGGGAATGCCCGCTTCGACGAAAAGAAACTGAGTGCACTCAATACCGAATACCTGCGTGAACTGAACCTGGGCAGCTTTACCTTTCTTGCCGGCCCAATCCTCAGTGAGGCCGGCGTCATTGATGATAAAACCGACGAGGACTACTTGCAGTCAGTGTTGGCACTCTGTCAGCCAAAGGCCCGCTCCTTGGAAAGCCTGCCGGAACTGTGTGGCTACTTCTTTCGTGAAAGCTATCCGCTCGATGACACGACGGCGGCTAAAATTGCCAAAAAAGCTGATCCGAAGGCCTTGTTAGCTGAGGTGCTCCCTTTGCTGGAGGGAGTCGAGGCCTTTACGGCCGAAGCCCTACAACAGGTTTTGGAGGAATATGCCACCAGCCGCGGGCAGAAAGTTTTCGCTTATTTCCCTGCGCTGCGCTTCGCACTCAGTGGGCAAAGCGGCGGTCCGGATCTGCTGCCGATGCTCGAGGTCCTCGGGCGGTCGCGCGTGGTTCGTCGGATCCAGGCGTTTCTTGCCTAAGCCCAAGCTATTGGATTGCCCCGTTGCATGTGTGCAGTCTTATTCGTATGCCGAAATTATGACAGACGACAAAGAAAAGTCGGTGGATTTTATCCGTCAAATGGTGGCTGCTGATGTGGCCTCGGGAAAACACGAGGGCCGTGTGCAGACGCGCTTTCCGCCCGAGCCGAATGGTTACTTGCAGATCGGGCATGCGAAGGCGATCTGTCTGAATTTTGAAATCGCCAAAGAATTTGGTGGCCGCTGTAACCTGCGCTTTGATGACACCAATCCGGAGAAGGAGAGTGATGAATTTGTGCAAGCCATACAGGAAGACATCCGCTGGCTTGGATATGAGTGGGCGGAGATCTGCTTCGCCAGTGATTATTTTGAGCAATTATTTGAGTGGGCTTGCCGTTTGATTGAGCAAGGCGATGCCTATGTGGATGAGTTGGATGCCGAAACTATGCGCGCGTACCGGGGCAACTTGACGGAAGCCGGGCAGAATAGCCCATACCGGGAACGCCCTTCTGCAGAGAGTTTAGATCTCTTCAAACGGATGCGCGCCGGCGAATTTGCAGACGGTGCAAAAGTATTGCGCGCGAAGATTGATATGGCGCATCCCAATATGAATATGCGGGATCCCGTGATGTATCGGATTAAGCGCATGCATCACCACCGTGTCGGCGATGCGTGGCCGATCTATCCAAGTTACGATTTTACTCATGGGCAGAGTGATTCGATTGAAAGAGTCACGCATTCGCTGTGTTCGTTGGAATTTGAAGACCACCGACCCTTATATGATTGGTTCATTGAGAAGTTGAATCTATTCCCATCCAAGCAAACCGAGTTTGCTCGCCTCAATTTAACCTATACCGTGGTCAGTAAACGCAAATTGCGGGCTTTAGTGGAGGCAGGTATTGTTGAGGGTTGGCAAGACCCGCGCATGCCAACGCTTTCCGGAATGCGGCGGCGTGGCTATCCCGCGGAGGCAATACGTAATTTTTGTGCCACGGTTGGCGTCACCAAAGTACCATCCACCAGTGATATTGCCCTGCTCGAGCACGCGGTCCGTGAGGTGCTGAACCGTGAGGCTCCCCGGCGCATGGCAGTGCTAAAGCCACTGGAAGTTGAGCTGACGAATTGGCCGGAGGCGCGTGTCGATTGGCTCGATGGAGTGAATAACCCGGAAGACGCTACGGCAGGGGCGCGAAAAATACCTTTTGGCAGGCAGCTCTGGATCGAGCAGGATGATTTCCGAGAGGAGGCCAACCGTAAATTCTTCCGTCTAAAGAAGGGAGGGGAAGTACGCCTACGCTACGGCTATATTATTCGTTGCGATGAAGTGATCAAGGGTGCGGATGGCACAATTACAAAATTGCGCTGTAGTGTCGACATGGATACGCTGAATAAAAATCCCGAAGATCGTAAAGTTAAAGGGGTGATTCATTGGGTTAGCGCAGCGCATGCGATTGAAGCACCGGTACGTGTGTTCGATCGACTGTTCAAAGTCGAAAAGCCGGATAGTGATAAAGCCGTCGATTTCCTGGAGCATGTGAATCCTGATTCCCTTACGATGGCTACCGCTTACTGCGAGCCGAGTTTAGCGGAATTACCGATCGGCACGCCCTGTCAGTTTGAGCGCCTCGGTTATTTTTGCCCGGATCAGGTCCTCTCCAAGTCGGGAGCACCAGTGTTCAATCAAACGGTCGGTTTGCGTGATTCTCGACCCAAGACCAAGCAATAATCTGTAGTTAAGCCATGAGTACTATGACTAAAGAGATGTTTATCGAAGCGTTCGCTGCGCAGCCGGAGCAACTTGCGTTTGCACCTGGGCGTATCGAATTTATCGGTAATCACACCGACTACAATGGTGGCCTAGTCATGGGTGCCGCAGTTACCGAGGGCATCACTGTAGCGGTTGGGCGCCGCTCGGATCGTAAGATCGGACTGATGAGTGAGGGCAGCGATTCAGTGGAAGTTTCATTGGATGGATTACAACCTCTTGAAGGAGCTGCCTCCTGGACGAATTATCCAGTCGGTGTGACTCAAGTCTTACTTGAAGCCGGCATGGAGATGCCAGTTGGCTACAACATCGCAGTGACTTCGACACTACCATCCGGTGCGGGGATGAGTAGTAGCGCGGCCTTTGAGTTGGCGACGGCCTATGCCCTCGCGGCAATTTACGGTTACCAGGCGGATAAAGCCGATTTCGCGCGTATCGGTCGTCGTGCTGAAAACGAATTCGTCGGCATGCCTTGTGGTATTCTTGATCAAGGCGTTTCCGCTTTTGGTGTACGTAATGCCTTGGTACGTATTGATTGCGAGACCGAGACTTTTGAGACGGATGCGATGCCCGAAGGCACCCATTTCTGGATCTTCAATTCAAATGTAAAACATGCCTTGGTGGACTCTGCTTATGCCGATCGGCACAAGGAGTGTCACGACGCGCTGGCTATCTTGCAAAAGACCTATCCGACAGCGAAGACACTTTCTGACATTAGCGAGGCGCAGTTACGTACCTGCGAGACTGAGCTCGGCCAGCTTCTGTTTCGACGAGCCTTGCATATTGTCGGTGAAAATGACCGTGTACGTGCCGTTGAGGCCGCTTTGTCAGCGGGTGCGCTTAACGCGGTCGGTGCGGCCTTGTACGCTTCGCATGAAAGTTCGCGGGTCAATTTTGAGAACAGTATCGAAGAGCTCGATTTCTTGGTCGCTACAATTCAGCAACAAGCGCACGTGTACGGCGCGCGACTGACCGGTGGTGGATTTGGTGGTGCTGTAATGGCATTTACCAGTGGCGACTTCGGCACCGCTGAGGCGGATGCTATTGCGCAAGCCTACCAGCGCGAGTTCAGTATCGATGCGACCGTGCTGCACACCAGTGCGGGTCAGGGTGCACGGCTGCTGTAGCTTTACCGATGCGAATGCATCGGCTTTCCGCTTGGTGGAGTGGTGCAGAGTTGAGTACCCACGGGTGCTGACGTAGAACGAGAGTTGACAAGCTCGGAGCCGAAGTCGTCAATCGGTGGAATGAGCGACGACAAAAAAGTAATTCTCACCTGTGCACAACCGACCGGTGTGCTCACCATGGGCAACTATCTCGGTGCGGTGAAGAATTGGGCGTCAATGCTCGACAGCTATCAATGCTTCTTCGGGGTGGTTGATCAGCACGCGATCACGACTCAGTACGTGCCGGCTGAATTGCGCAAAAATACGCTTTCCTGTGTCGCGCAGTACATCGCCTGTGGGCTGGACCCGCAGCGGGCCAATTTGTTCATTCAGTCGCATGTAATCGGGCACACCGAGTTGGCCTGGTTGCTGAGTTGCCTCACGCCGATCGGCGAGTTGCAGCGCATGACGCAATTTAAGGAAAAAGCGGCAAAGCTTGGCTTCAAAACCAACGAAGGAGCAGATGCCAACGAGCTGACTTTTTCGCATAGCGGAGCCCGTGCGCAGGCGTCGATTAATGCCGGGCTACTGATGTATCCCGTGCTCATGGCAGCTGATATTTTGTTGTACAATGCGGATGCCGTGCCGGTTGGTAGTGACCAACGCCAGCATCTTGAATTGTGCCGTGACCTTGCGCAGCGGTTTAACCATACTTACTCGGAGACGTTTACGGTGCCGGAGCCCTTCATTCCGGAGGCGGGGGCACGGATTATGTCACTCCAGGAGCCGACGCGTAAAATGTCGAAGAGCGATGCGAACCAAAATGCGACACTGTACATTTTAGATACGCCGAGCGTTTTAAAGAAGAAGCTCATGAGTGCCGTAACCGACTCAGGCACGCAGATCAAGGCGACTGAAGATAAACCCGGTGTTTCAAATCTGCTGCAAATTCATGCTGCCCTGAGTGGGACCTCGCTTGCAGAACTAGAGAGTCGTTTTGTGGGGCAGGGCTACGGGGCGCTCAAGGCGGAAGTGGCAGATGTAGTGATTGCAGCCATGGAGCCAGTGCAGGCACGCTATGCCGATTTGATTCAGGATAAGGCTTACTTAGAGTCGGTGCTGAAAGACGGCGCCGCGGCCGCGCAGCAGCGTGCCTACAAGATGTTGGCTAAAGTCTACCGCAAAGCTGGCTTCGTTGAGCGACCTCGCTGACTGCTTTCGAAAAGAGGATTGCTCGTTACGCCGCGAAGGCTTTGTTTGGCAGTATCTTTTCTGTCATGCACAGCGACCCCGAGCCCCAACTGACTTTAAGCAAGTGGCCTTTTTACTTAGGTGATCTGCTCTTGCTCAGCATCGCACTGACGATTGCGATTTTGGCCGATTGGCAGCTTACTGATCTACAAGTCGCTTACTGTGTGGTGGCAGTTGCTTTGGGATCCGGTCTCTTTTGTTTACCTTACATCGTTGAGTACCGCATGCGGTTTCTGGAAGTGGCAGATGATCGTGAGGCACAACTTCGTGTTTTGCATCGACAGCTACAGCAATTCGAAGCGGTATTGGCGGAGCAAGCGGCGGGGCTGTCTGAACTCAGTACACAAGCGAATGGGAGTTCGACGACCGAGCAGCTGTTGAGTGCTGCCCTGGACCAGCTGACCAAGCTGCAGCAGGTGCAGGCGACGACTGCGGAAGATCTCGCAGCACTGCAGGCGCAGTTCGAGCAATCGAGCGAGCGTCTCAAGCAAGCTATCAGGGCTCAAGATACCTGGAATGCTTTGCCGCAGCAATTTTCTGAGATGCAGGCCGAACTCACGCAGCGGAGGGCTGCGCTCGAAGCGCTGGAAACACGCTTGCTAAAAATCGAGTCGACTACCGCGCGGGTCGGTCAAGCACCCCAAAAAGGGCACGACTCTGGTAAACCGGCACAGGCGAAGTCCCGCCTCCTCAAGCGTGCGATCGAAGATAAGCAGGACAGTGGATCGGCTGCGGTGAGCCGTATCTTGCAAGCGAAGGCAGCCCCTGCTGAGCAGAAATTGGCCAGTGCCGAAGCGACGCCCTCTGGGCCCTCACAAGCGCAAGCGAAAACGGCAGCAGTTGAGGACGCCGAGCTGGGGAAGGGGAATGCTGCGTCCGTCGATGTCCCCGCAGCGCAGGTGGAGTCGACTGCAGCATCTGCCGCTGTACCGGCAGCCCCACCCGAGGCCACAGAGCATCCTGCGCCTCAGGAGCTCAACCCTGCTCCGGATCTTCTATTTGATGCCTTACCCGAAGCGTCGTCGAGCGCGCCAAAGCAGCGCAGCAAAAAAACCGACAGTACGGTGGTCGTGCATGCCTTGATCGGAATTGGCAACAAGCCTTACCTGCGCGGCAGTGGCGGGGGGCTTAGTTGGGAGCAAGGCG